>Ga0307373_10000289_pt1 | contig 95414 bp, 84 predicted proteins | sample OX2MG_FD_202534 | JGI IMG/M metagenome (GOLD analysis project Ga0307373, IMG submission 202534) | Soil microbial communities from Risofladan, Vaasa, Finland - OX-2 | ecosystem: Environmental > Terrestrial > Soil > Coastal area > Acid sulfate soil | place: Finland: Risofladan, Vaasa | collected...
CGAGGCCATCCACCGCTTCATCACTTGATGCAGTCTCCGGAATAACGCGAGGCGCTGTCAGAGAGAAGTAATAGTTCGAGTAGTGATGCAAGAGAGTACCTTCGGGGAGCCAACTAAAACTTGGTGGGCGCTGAGGGACTCGAACCCCCGACCTGCTGAGTGTAAATCAGCTGCTCTAGCCAACTGAGCTAAGCGCCCGAAGAGAACAATCCTAGAGGGTTCGCGACTCCTTCATAAACTCGAGAAGATCGGTCGTCGCGGCGACGACGGGGCGTCGTCGCACGGCCTCTGCGGTGACGAGATGCTCACCGTCGTACTCCGCGGCGCACGCACCGGCTTCGAGGGCGAGTAGGAGCCCACCGAGATAGTCCCAGGGGTTGAGCGTGGACTCGTCGGCAACACTGAACACGTCAATCGATCCGTCGGCGACGAGACAGATCTCGAGACTCGCCGCGCCGAGCGATCGATACTGCGCCCAGCCGAGATGTCGAGCTGGAAGTCCCGAGAAGCTGACTATGGCCCTGGAGAAGTCCGACTGACCGCTGGACGTGATTGCCTCGCCGTCGCGATAGGCGCCACTTCCCTTCTCCGCTTCGTAGACCGTGCCCGTCGCCTGATTCATCACGAGCGCGGCGACGAGTTCGTTGCCCCTAAGCACCGCGAGGCTCGTCGCGAAGAAGGGTACGCCGTGATCGCAGTTCGTCGATCCGTCGATCGGATCGACGACGACGGTGAACTCGCCACTGCCTGACACACCCGACTCTTCACTGACCACTCGAAAACCGGCGCCGCGCAATACGCGAAGCGCGACCTCGTCGGCGGCGACGTCGAGGTGATACTGCGTCGCGCGCAGTCCGGAGAACCCGTCGTGTCGGCCGAACTTGACAACGTCACCAATCTCGCGCGCGCACGTTCGCAGCGTGGTTACAAGACTCTCCGTCACGTAGTAACGGTAGTGGGGTTCACGACTAACCTGAGTGGTAATGGCCGCCATCGATGTCGCAGGGTTCGTCGCCGACCTTAAGGACCACGCGGTGACGCACGGCTTTCACGTGCATGACGAGCGACACTTCGTCGAGACCTACTCGCTGCGCCAGGCCTGGGAAGTGGATCTGCACCCCGAAGACGGTTGCGGCGGTCCCGTCGATCTCCATATCGAGCTCGACGTCGATCCACGCACGCTGCTGGCCTTCGAGGACGCCGTCCTCGGGCTGCCCGACGAGGTTGACCCGCCCGACGAATTCCACTTCCCGCTCGTCCTCACTTGGAGTTTGCCGCCCATGCCCCACGGTCCCGATCTTTTGCGCCTCGCGATCGACTTAGCGCCCATCGGTGGACTCGAGATGCCGCTCGAGGTGACCGCGACCGACGTCTTCGCGTCACCGACCGAAAGTAGTGAGCGTCGCATCTCGATCGTGGCGCGTCGCGCCATCTCGTTGAGCCAGGTCGCTAAGGGCGAGGACCCGTTGTGCGACATCTTTGAGCGCGGACGGAGCGTGAGCGATTTCCTACTCCAATCCGCCGACTCGTGGCTCGGCTAGTCCGACCCATCGGTGTACTAGCGACCCTCACGTTGGCGAGCGTGGTGCTCGCCTCGTGCGGTGCCGGCGGCGCGGTCGCGGACGCCCGTCACAGTTGCGTGGACGTGAAACTCGCCTTGAACCTTCAACAACGAAGTGAGCACCCAGGTCTTAGCGCGTCACAACGCAACGCCCTTCAAGCGAAAGCAATCAGTCGGCTCTTAAAGGCCACGCCGTCCGCCGCCGCGGCGACGTCGATCGACGGAACGTGGAATCCCCTCATGACCACCATCAACGAGGCCGAGCGTGTCCCCCTAGCGAACCTCGTCGCGTCCCTGACGCGACTGTGCAAAGTGGCCGACTCGAAGTCGCCGTATCTCTAACTCTGTCCGGCGAGGTGGTCGTGAAGCCACGTGAGGGAGTTGTCCTCGGGCATCGCGTTCTCCCAACCTAGGAGAAGGTCCTCGAGTTCGGCTCGTGAGGGGACCTTTCCGATCACCACGACCGTCAACTCGCTCACCGGTTCACCCGAGACCCGAAAGTCACCGAACATGTCTTCGGTCACGTGCGCCTGGGGCTCGACCATCAAGTAGAGCTCGCCCGTCGCTTCGACCCACGACAACTCGTACTCGTTGAGTTCCTTGTCGGTCCATTCACTTCCGAACTCGATCTCCGCACTTTCTCGGCGTGCCTCATTCTGTTCGTAGAAGGCTTCGATGTCCATTGGCTCAGCCTACGTCGTCCCTATGTGCGTCGCCAGGTGCGTCGTGACGTCCACCATGAAGTCATGAAATGTGGACAGACGTGTGGCGACGAGTGGACAGTCTCAAGGTGCGTGCCGCGCTCTCTACTAGGCCCTATGACAACCAAAATCGACCTTTTAGGAAATCTACGACTCGAGTGGCGTCGCGTGGGACGAAGTTCGAGCGCGCGCGAGGCCACACGTCGCCTCGACGAACGTCACCGCGAACTTCGTCTCGAAGACCAAGGGGATCTCTGCGACGTCGTCGCGTTGCTGGAGTCACGAAGTGGCCGCACCGTCCTCGAACGGGCCCAGATTGTGCGCGCGCTCTTAGAGGAAGCGAGCGACCCCGACCTTCACCGCGCACTCCTGCAGACCTTGTTGCCGGGTGTCGTGAGCGTCTGTCGACAGTTGCGATTTGGCGACGGTATCGTGGACGACCCCAGTGAGACCCTGTCGATAGCCGTTTCGCTCCTGAGCGAGCTGCTCGTCGACTGGGCCGGACAGTCGCGTCAGTACGCGGCACCGGACCTACTCTCGGCGCTTCGCGGTCGCCTCCGTCGATGGCTCCTAAAGGAGAAGGAGGCCGTCAAAGTGGTCTCTCGCTTTGACGACGTCGATCGAGCCGCCGACGAGTCATCACCGCTCCTCACGCGATTGGAGACCATGCGCGGGGGCGAACACGATCGTCTCGTTCGACTCACCTACGCGCGCGTCTTCGAAGGTCGGTCGCTCCGGGAACTCGCGGCCGACGATCACAGCGCGCCGGTGTCGCTCCAGTCCGAACTCCAGTACTTCGCCGTGCGATTTTTGCTCTAAATATTTGAAGAGGTTGCGAATGCGAAATGAATTCCCTCCACCACGTCAATTACCCTGCGAGGACCAATATGAGACTTTTCCACTCTCTCAAGAGCACGCACTGGGTGGTCTGGTCGAGTCCGCTCCTTCTCCTGGTCCTGGTCCTCACCTTGACCACCCCATCGAGCTCGACTCCTCGACACCACGAGTCGTCTCGAGTGACGAGCACGAAGCGTGGAACGACCGCCGAGACGACACCAATGAGGGTGTCGGCCGCGACGTCACCCTCGACCACGACCACGACCATTCGGTCGTCGCCCGTCAAGCCGCCCGTCAACGACTCGAGCGCGAGTCGCGCTTCGACGATCGTTCGTCACGCACCGAGCTCCTCGAGCGGGACCGCTTCGAACGTCAAGCCCGTCGCGAACGCGCCCGGCGAGAACGCGTCGAGCGGCGTCTTGACGGGTCAAATCGACCCTTCCTTCGCCGTCGCCGACGTCCCTCTCGACGGACCCGGTACGTGGAGCGTCGTCACCAGCGCGGCCGCCACGCTGACGTTGCGCTGCGAGAATCAGTCGATCAGCGTGCAGGCACAGTTCGTGATCGGCGCGCGCGAGCGCTGCCAGCTGATCATCGTACCTTCGACGCCCTCAACCTCGATGACGTGGCAGCTGACCCCCGTCAACTAAAGCGGCCCGTCGCCACGCGCGTGCAGGGGCTCGCGTTGGTCGCGTACTTCGCGCTCCTTCCGTACGTCGTGATCACGAAGTGGCGTCTCACGTCGTCGCAAAGTAACGGCGCACTCGTTCGCTCGCTCCTCGTCATCCTCGCGATCTTCTGGCTGGGATTTCTTCTACAGGTAATGCGCAACGTCGGGCGCCTCCGTCGAGGTCGACGAGTCAGCGGTGGCGGAAGCGCGTGGCTCGCGGGTCTCGTCGTAACCCTCCTCGCGCTCTTGGTGCCCACCGCGAGCGTCACCGTGAGACACCCGGCGTCCCTCAGCGTCCCCTATCACGACGTGGGCGCTGGTGCGAGCTCGCCGACGCACCACCGACCCAGCACCCCCACCGCCTTGGCTGGCGTACCGATGGCGCTCATGGCGAAGCGTCGAAGTGATCTCCTTCGCCATCACCGCGACGACGCCGACGACCTTGACGTCGAGGAGTCCATTGAACTGCTACGCGCGAGAAATCCTGACCTGATCGCCTACCTGGCTCATCTGGCCGGTGACGCTCTCGACGGCGTGCTCGACGTGCGCGACGACGCGATACCCGCCGCCGCGGGTCCACCCAGCGCCGCGATCGTCGCCTGCGCGCTCGGCCCCTCGGTCAACGGCTCGCTCGTCGGCTTCGCTCGCGAAGGCGGTCGCCTGCCGATTCCTCCGTCGTGGAGCAGTGATGACGTGGCCAAGAACGTGGTCGCCCTCCACGACGTTAAGGTACTCTTCGCCAGAACCGAGGCAGAACTGTTGCGCTCACTCGCGACGAGGACACTACGTCAGGGTGTGGTCGTCTTCTTAGGCGCCGCGAACGAACTGGACGACGAACTCGCGGCGTGCGCCATCGCGCTCCAGCCCTACGTTGACCGAGAGCGATCACTGGATCGCTTGACGCACGTGTCGTCCAGTGAGGCGCCTCGATCAAGTGATCTACGCGTGGAACTCCTACGGGCCGATCCCCAGGTGATCGGTCTCGTCGAACCGTTCACGGCCACCCTTCGTCGACGGTGCGTCGAAATGGTGGCCTATCTGGCACTGCATCGTCAAGAGCCGGTCACGGGCGAACGACTGCGCACGCGCGTACTCACCCACGCGGACGTCGACGCGTCGCAGCGCACCCTCGCCAATACCGCGAGCGCCGTGCGTCGCAGCCTCGGCGTCGACGCGCAAGGTCCGCGACTTCATCCCGTCACCTCGTCGGGGCTCTACGTCACGCACGGACTCTCGAGTGACGTCGAGATGTTCTCCACCCTCGTGGCGCGGGCGCGCCAGCTGCCCGTCGCCGACGCGGCGCCCCTCGCCCACCAGGCACTGTTGATGATCAAGGGTGAACCGCTGGCTAGCGCGTTGCGGGGATTCGAGTGGTTTCTCGCCGAGGGCCACGGCGCGCGTCTCGCCCGTGACGGCGAATGGGCCGCGCTCGCGCTCCATCACACGTCACTGCGACGGCGCAACTACGAACTCGCCTTTTGGGCCCTGCAACAGGGCCTCCTGATCGATCCCTACAGCGACGCCATGACCGAGGCGCTCAGTCGAGTGCCGCGCCTACGCGAGTTTGGCGGCGATGGAGCCCGCCGTGCGCAGGACCAGCCCGTCAGCGCCCGCGGCGCTGTAGCGATGAGCTGGGCGTTCACGCGCTTCTCGCAACAGGTCACCAAGTAACGTCGCGAACGCGAGGGGCGGATCGACGAAAAGATACTTCGCGAGTGAACCCGGGATCGTGTTGATCTCGTTCACGTAGAGTTCGGTGTCGTTCGCCAAGAAGTCGATGCGCGCGACGCCGCGCACGAGACAGAGTTCCGCGACGCGCCCGGCGTAGCGAGCGATCTCCTCACCTCGCTCGACGGTCAGTCGTGCGGGCAGTTCGCGTGGAGCCGAGACCATCCCCTCGCCGCCGACGTACTTGTCGCGGTAGTTGAGGATCTCGGCCCCGCTCGAACGGCGCAGTGGTCTCTCGATCGCCGAGAGATCGAGCGTGGGGTACGTTCTCAACGCGACCTGTAGGTCCGTGAGATCGTCGCGGTACGGCTCGACTACGCAGCCATTGACGAGGTGGGGGTTCGAACTGAGACGTGCCCGCGCGGTCGAAAGATCGGCCACCACGTCAATACCTATGGAGGAGCCGCCAAAGCGCGGTTTCAAGATGTAGGGACCCTCGAAGGACAGTGACGCCGTGTCACGCTCGAGGAGCGCTCTGGGCAACGTCGACAGTCCAGCCTGGGCCATGAGTGAGCCGAAACTCCACTTGTCCATGCCGAGCGCCGCGCCGGCCACCGTCGGTCCGGTGTAGTTCAGCCCCGCGAGGTCGAGCGCGCCCTGGAGGGTGCCGTCCTCGCCAGGTCCCCCGTGGGTCGCGAGCACCACGGCGTCGAGATCGAGTCGGCGTTCGCGCGCCACGCGCCCGCCACGGGTGAAGAACCCACCGTCGCTCCCGAGGCGGAGCGAGAGTTCGCTCGATCCCTTGGGCACGCCGTCGAGAAAGGATTCGGCCTCGACGTCGTTGGCCACCGCGAAGAACGAGCCCGACTTCGACCAGTAGATGCCCTGCGTGGTTCGGTCGGCGCGGTCAAGCTCGCGCAGCGCCTGCAGTCCAGTGAGGATGGAAATATCGTGTTCGGGCGAAGGACCCCCGAAGAGCACACCACTGGTCACTGAACACCTCGCCACGACGTCATCAAGACCTCAAGGGTAGTGGTCGGGTAGGTCGTTCAGGTACAACACGCCGTCGCCCGGTATCAGCGTCGAGCGGACCCACGCAACGGCTTCGTCGCGATGGTCGAATCGTCGGGGCTGCCTCTCGTTGCCAGCCACGAACGCCGCGATGTTCGTTCGCCCTACGGCCACCAACTCGGCCGGCAGCGCGGCGACACGCTGGGCGAGACGCAGGTTCTCGCCGAACTGGTCCGCGCCGAGCTCGACGAGTCCTGGCGTCACCACGACGAGACGACCCGAGAGTTCGAGCGACGACAGGAGCGTCAGGGCGGCCTGCGCACTGGCCGGATTGGCGTTGAACGTGTCGTCGATCACGACCACGCCCGACGGGGCCGTCACGACGTTCATTCGATTCGCGACCGCCGTGACGCCTCGCGCTCGCTCGAGCAATACCTTCCGATCGACACCCAGCGCCAACGCGGCGCCCAGCGCGCACGCCAGGTTCGTTGGCTGCACGCCGACGACGGCGTCGAGCGAACCGACGTCGAGGCCGTCGACGACGATCGCCCATCGACCGGCCTCGACGAGGACGCGCGCGTCCACGCCCTCGCTCGTCGACCCCGTCGTCACCACTCTCTTACCCTGAGCGCGAAGGGGCTCGGGCCACTTCGCCAAACGCGGGTCGTCGACGTTCAGCACCACCGTCGCCGCGCGTTCGGTGATCTCGCGCTTAGCTCCTTCAACGACGTCCAACGTCTTCATGCGCTCGAGGTGCACCGGACCGATGGCCGTGACGACCGCGATCTCCGGTGGGCACCATGACGTGAGCGCACGTATCTCACCGGGTCCGTAGGTCCCCATCTCGGCGATGAAGATCCGCGTGCCTTCGGCCAAGTTCTCGTTGATCGCTCTCGAGAGGCCGGCTCGATTGTTGTAACTGCGCGGCGACGCCACGACTGCCTCGTCCGAACCCAGCAGCGCGCTGAGATAGTTCTTCGTCGAGGTCTTGCCGAACGACCCGGTGATCGCGACCACTCTCGGACGAACAAGATCGAGCCGCCGTGCCGCTTGATCGACGAACTTCTGTGCCTTTCGATCCTCCAGCGGTCGCAACGCCCGCGTGGTCACGTCGAGCACGGGGGGCACGGCGAGGACCATGACGACGGCGCCGAGGTACGGCTGCGCGCTGAAGGCGCTCAGCACGGCGATGACCACCGAGGTCCCGCCGGCCAACAGCGCCGTCGCGCGGAGTCGGCGCGTCCACGCGAGTCGACTCGTGCGGCCCCGTAACGAGAGTCCGTAGGGGCAGAACAGCCCGTACAGACCAGCCGCGATTGCGAGGGCGTCGTAGGCGCGAAGGGCGATCGCGCCCGCCATGACGACGAGGAGCGCGTGCGTGAGCGTGAAGGGTCGACGAGGGTGCGCGCGTTGGTGGGCCTTGGCACCCGGCAACTGTGGTGAGGACCAGCGCGCGAGAAAGCGAAGAAGCGAACTCGGGTCGTAGTGCTCGCGCTGGAGCACGCGTAGCCAACGCGACATTTGCGCGACGTACGCGAGGACCAGTAGTAGCGCCAGTAGTACCGCCGCGACGGTCCTCACCGCCCCAGCGCTCTCTCAACGGCGTCGACCAGCTCTTCGGGTGCTTCGAGGGGCACCATATGACCCACGCCCCCAATGACGCGCAACGTGTGGTCCCCGCGTAGAAGATGGGCGGCGCGTTCGGCCAGGTCGACGGGGACCTCGCGGTCGATCTCGCCCCACACGAGCTCGACCGGCACGTCGAGCGTGGCGAGTTCACTTTCGAAGCTCTCGTTCACGCTGGCGACCAGGACGTCGCGCAAGAGCCCGTGCGCGTTGCGATAGTCGGTCGAACCGAACTTCTGGCGGGCCGCTTCGATCCGCTCGTCACTGAGGAGTCCCTTCGCGTGGAGCCACCGTCGCCTCCGGAACGCCAACGGGGCCCTCTTCGACGCCGTCGGGCGAATCAGCGGCGCGCCCGTCAAGACCAAGGAGCACACGGTTTGGGGGTGCGTACTCGCCACGACCGCGGCGACAGTTCCACCAAAAGAGTGCCCAACGAGGACCAACGGCGTATCGGCGATGGCTTTCAGGGCCGGGAGCACAAGTTCGGCGTAGTGGCGCGCGCCACCGGCCGTTGTTGGTAGCGGCGACGCGCCGAAACCCGGTAGATCGAGGGTCACCGACGCGACGCCGCGTTCGGCCAGCGTCGTGGCCGCCGGGGCGAAGTCGTCGCCGCGTCGTGCCCAACCGTGCAACCACACCACGCGAGCGGCCCCCGCACCGTAAGACTCTCCAAAGAGATTTGAGTCGCCGTAGCTACGAAGCACGCCTTTCAGGTTACTGAGGCGCTCTCGTCGCCCGAAACCACGTCACGGTCGACCGGTAGCGTCGTAGGCACCATGAGTGACGAGACGACATTCAACAGCGAACTACTCGTCGGTCTCACGCCCGAGCAGCGCGAGGCCGTGATGTCTCCCGCGCGCCGACACCTGGTGCGAGCCACCGCGGGCTCGGGAAAGACGCACGTCCTGACGCTACGCATACAACGCCGCGTCGCGGACGAAGAGGTCGCCCCTGACCAGATACTCGCGATGACCTTCACGCGCAAGGCCGGTGACGAACTACGTCGACGACTCTTTCGTGCCGGAGTGCGAGACGTGCGCGCGGGCACCTTCCACCGTGCCGCGCTCAACCTGGTGACGCAGTACCGCGAGGATCATCATCTGCGGCCCCTCGCCCTCGAACCGAACCGACGAAAGCTCGTCAGCGCGTTGGCGAAACAGTTGCGAGAGAGTGGCGAACTCAAACTCGAAGACTGGCAACTCCCTCGACTCGAACAAGAGGTGGGCTGGGCACTCAGTCAAGGATTCAACGGCGCGCTCTACGCGAAGAGCGCGCGCCGACTTCGCCGTGACGCGCCCCTGCCGCCGGCGCAACTCGCCGACGTGCTCGATCGCTACGTCGGTCTGTGTCGCAGTCGGGGCGTGCTCGACTTCGATCTTCTACTGAGCGAAGCCGTCACGTTGCTCAAGGACGAACCCGACGTGCTGGCCTCCTTTCGTCACCGCAATCGGTCGCTCTACGTCGACGAGACCCAGGACATGAATCCCCTGCAGCTCATGTTGCTGCGCCAGATGGCCGGTGACGATCCCGACCTCTTTTGCGTGGGCGACCCCAACCAGTCCATCTACGGCTTCAACGGCGCGAATCCCGCGCTCATCAATGAGCTCCTCGCTACCTGGCCCGACATGGTGGTGCTCGACCTCACGAGAAATCACCGGTCCACCGCGAACATCATCGCGGTGGCGAACACGCTTCTCGAACCGGGGGCCCAAGGGATCATGCCGGCGAAGGACGAGGGCGAGGTGCCCCTGGTTCGTCAGTACCACACCGACGAAGAAGAGGCCGAACACGTCGCCACCTGGCTCGGCGCGCGCCACCAACCGGGCAGCCCGTGGAGATCCATGGCGGTGCTGTCACGTACGAACGCGCAGCTCGAACTCATCGCGAGCTATCTCGACGCTGCGGACATACCCAACGAGCGACGCGGACCCGAACACTCGCCGGCCTCGGACCTCATGGCTCCGGAACTCGCGTCACGCAGTTTCAACGACGCCGAGCGCGACGCCGTGGCCCTTTCGACCATCCATCGAGCGAAGGGGCTCGAGTTCCAACACGTCGCGGCGGTCGGGTGGGCCGAGGGGCAGTTGCCCAACTACAACGCGACGACGCCCGAACAGTTGGCCGAAGAGCAACGGCTCGCCTACGTGGCGCTCAGCCGAGCCGAACACTCACTTCTCATCACGTGGAGCAAGGGTCGCAACGATCCCCGCTACCCCGACCGTTCGCCCTCACGTTTTCTCGCACCCATCGAGGCGGTGATCCGTGAACTCGACGAACGAAACGCGCCGGTCACCGGCGACGCTCGTCGGGCCCGACTCGCCGCTATTCGAGCTTCACTCACCGAGAGTCTCGAGAAGATGGAAGGTGAAGGCGCTCGGGCGAAGTGACGAAACACCGCGGGTATAGTTCGCAGCGAGCGACGTAGGAGTTCCACGAAAGAGGCCACGACGATGAACGGTGCGCACGCGCTTCTCGCCACCCTGGAGGCCAATGACGTGAACGTCTGCTTCGCCAATCCCGGTACCTCGGAGATGCACTTCGTCGCGGCACTCGACGACGCGCCGGCCATGCGGGGCATCCTTTGCCTCTTCGAAGGCGTCGCCACGGGCGCCGCCGACGGCTACGCCCGCGTGAAGGGCTCGCCCGCGGCCACGCTCTTGCACCTCGGACCGGGTCTCGCGAACGGGTGGGCGAACTTGCACAACGCCCGACGGGCGCGCGTGCCCCTGCTCAACATCGTGGGTGACCACGCGACCTACCACGCACACCTCGACGCCCCACTGCAGAGCAACGTGCGCTCGCTCGCGGACGCGCTCGAGGGTTGGTACTGTCGCACGACGTCGGCCGGCGACGTGGCCGGCGACGGTGCTCGCGCCGTCGAGGCCTCCTACGGTCCGCCCGGGCGCGTCGCCACGTTGGTGCTTCCCGCTGACGTGTCGTGGAGCGACGCGGGGAACGCGCCTCCGTCGTGGCCCCGCGCGCGCCGTCCCGCGCCGCTCGCGATCGACGAGGCCACCTTCGATAGGGCACTGGCCGCCCTGCGATCGAAACGGTGCACGATCTTGCTCGGCGGTGGTGCCTTGTCGACGGAGCACACGGCCCTCGCCCGCCGGTTGTCGTCGGCGACGACGTCACGGCTCATGATGGAGACGTTCCCGGCGATGATGGGGCGCGGGGCCGGCGTGGCGAGTCCCGAACGACTCATCTACCTCAGCGAGTTCGCCATCGATCAGTTGAAAGATTCCGAGGTGATCGTCCTCATCGGATCGAAGGAGCCCGTGGGATTCTTCGCCTATCCAGACGTTCCCGGTCGGCTCGCACCCGAGGGCTGTGAGCTCATTGACCTCGCTCCACCGGGCAGCGACACGCTGGGCGTGCTCGAAGCGCTCGTCGAGGCGCTGCGGGCACCCGTCGTGCCACTCGAGCGCGGCGAGGTGACGCCGGCGCCGAGCGGCGAACTGACGACGCACTCCTTCTCGGCGGCCGTGGGGGCCACGTTGAAAGAAGGCGTCATCGTCGCCGACGAGTCGATCACGAGTGGCGCCCACCTCTTTAGCGCCACGCGCTTCGCGCCCGAGCACCAGTGGATGACCCTCACCGGCGGCGCCATCGGCTACGGACTTCCCGTCGCGCTCGGCGCGGCCGTCGCGTCGAAGGGTCGCGTCTTGGCGCTCGAATCCGACGGCGCCATGATGTACACCCTCCAAGCACTCTGGACCATGGCGCGAGAAGGCCTCGACGTGACCGTCGTCGGCCTGTCGAATCGCAGTTACGCCGTGCTCAACATGGAGTTGACACGCGTCGGCGCGGTCACCGACGGGGCCGCCAGCACGCGCCTGCTCGAACTCGACGACCCAACGCTCGATCTGAGCCAACTTGCCCGAGCCCAGGGCGTGCCGAGCGTGCGCGTGACGAGCGCGGACGAACTCGTGGTCGCGCTCGAACGCTCCTACGCAACGCCCGGCCCCGCGTTCATCGAGGCCGTGTTACCGAAGGGTCTGCACTGAAAGTTGCGTGATGTCGTTGGTGGACGTCGCGATCACGTCGCGTCCGCGAGAACGAAGAAGATCTCGCACTCGGCGGCGACGTTGCCGTGAACGCTCGCCCGGCCGAAGCCCTTGCCGCCACGCGCCGAGAGCTTGGTCATCTCACACTCGACGAGCACGGTGTCGCCAGGTAGGACCTGGCGGCGAAAGCGCGCGTTCTCCACGCCACCAAAGAGGGGCAGACGTCCCACGTAGCGCGGATCGGCGAGTACGACGACGGCGCCGCACTGGGCGATGGACTCGAGCAGCAAGACACCTGGCGTCGTCGGTCGTCCCGGAAAGTGTCCGGCGAAGAACCACTCGTCGCCCTGCAGTGTCCACTCGCCACTCGCGCGCACCCCTGGTTCGATCTGCAGCAGGACGTCGAGAAACAAGAAGGGAGTTCGGTGCGGCAGCCAGTCCATCGGGTCGAGCGAGACGTCGGTCATACGAGGGCCAATTCCGCGATCCGCCGTTCACTGTCGACGTTCACCAGGCGGAACGTCCGCTGGTCGCCTCGCTTCAACACGTCCCTCGCGCGCGCGGGCGCGGGCGTGCCCAGCGAGGTCGTTGGCGCGTAACACTCGACTTGTCGGTCGCCCTTCAACTGCACCTTGATCACGGCGCCGTGTGAGGTGAAGGCCGTCACTTCACCCGCGATCCGCGATCCCACGCGGTACGTACTCTTGAAGAGCGCGAAGTCGGCTTCGGGATTGACGGGCTGGCGTCCGCGTCGCAGCGCCACCGCGGGGGCCGAGGCGGCCGGCGAGAGCTTCGCCACTTTCTTCGCGGCCTTGGCGACGGGCGCCTTGACCGGCGCCTTCTTCGCCGGTGCTTTCTTCAGCGACTCAAGGACCTTCGCCACTTTCTTCGCGGCCCTCGTGGGGGACTTCGCCGTCGAGCGCTCTGGCGCCTTCTCGGGCACCTTCTCCGGCGCCTTCTCGTGTTTGATCGCGACCTTCTTCGCCGGCGTGGCTTTCTTCGCGGCCTTCACGGGCGTAATGGTCGTGCCGATCGTTGGCTTCACGCCACGGGGCAGGGTGACGGCCAACTTCTTCGCGGCTCGCGTGACCTTGACGTTTCGCACCGGCACGCGCGGCGTGAAGACCCAGCCGACACTGCGAACCGGCTTGCCGCCAACGAGTCGTCCCACGTCGAAGAGCCAGGGGTACTCATCCTGGAACTCCTGGAACGAATCGTTGCTCAGTACCACGCCGTCAATGCGGTCGGCGATCTTCAAGATGAAGGCGTCGCCACGACCAACCGCTCCGGCCGGCGGCGTGACGATCTCGCCCGCGAGCACCGCCTCGTTGAAACGACTGCGTTCGTTGGTTGCGGCCCGGTGCTCGAACGTGGCGTCAACGACGACGATGATCTCGGCGGACGGGTTCTCCTCACTGAAGGCGCTCACGGCTTCGTCGAGTTGCGTGAGGCTGGGCGTGACCCGTCCTTCGGTAGCGAGATTCGAACCGTCGACCACGACGCGCAGCCGTGGACTCTTCGCGGGACTCACCCGATCGCTCGTGCCAAGAGGTCCGCCTGCTCGGCGGCGTGCACCAGTCCACTGCCCGTCGCGGGACTCGCCGACTCGGCGCGCGCCACGTGCGACACGCGGACGTGGCGCAAATGATCGTGCATGCGAAGGTGCACGAAGGGCCACGCTCCCATGTTCTCGGGCTCCTCCTGGAGCCAGACGACCTCGGCGAGATTGGGGTAGCCCTCGAGGACGCGCTCGATCTCCGCGGTCGGCCACGGGTAGAGCTGTTCGACGCGCACGACGGCGACGTGACCCACCGTCGAGACGTCACGGTGGCCGAGTGCTTCGTGCGACACCTTGCCCGACGCGAGGACCACGCGAGTGATCGAGGCCACGTCGTTGACGTGATCGTCGAGCACGGTCTGGAACGAGCCGTGTTCGAACTCGGTGATCACGGAACGGGTCTGAACCGCGCGCAGCATCGACTTCGGAGTAAGGACCACGAGGGGGGTCGGGTGCTCACGCAGCACTTGACTCCGTAAGAGGTGGAAGTACTGCGCGGACGTCGTCGGCTGGGCGACACGAATGTTGTTACGCGCACTGAGCGACAGGAACCGTTCGATGCGTCCGCTCGAGTGTTCGGGACCTTGTCCTTCGTAGCCGTGGGGCAGCAGCATCACGAGCGTCGCGTGTTGGCCCCACTTGTCTTCCGCAGCGACCAAAAAGTTGTCGATGATGATCTCGGCACCGTTCGCGAAGTCCCCGAACTGCGCTTCCCACGCCACCAGGGTGTTCGAAGCCTCCACCGAGTACCCATACTCGAAGCCGAGCGCCGCGTACTCCGACAGGAACGAGTCGCGCACCGTGAAGAAGCCGGGCGCGCCCATGGCCGCGAGCGGCACGTACTGTCGACCGTTGTCGTAGTCGATGAGTGCCGCGTGACGATGCGAGAACGTGCCGCGCCGAGTGTCTTGACCGGTGAGGCGAACGTTCGAGCCGGCCATCACCAGTGAGCCCAGCGCCAACGCCTCTCCGAAGGCCCAGTCGACGTCGCCCGACTCGAGCAGCGCGAGACGTTGGGTGAACTGACGCTCGAGCTTGGGGTGAATCGTGAATCCCTCGGGGGCGGTGACGGTGGCTCGCGCGATCGCCATCAGCGTCGCTCGGTCGACGCCCGTGTCGGGCGCCGCGAGGTCGGCGGGCGTCTCGGCGACGGGGACGCCCTTCAGTTCCGGCACCGGGACGGTTCGCACCTCGTCGAGCACGTTCTGCAGACGAGCGTTGAAATCGTTGAGCGCGGTCTCGGCCTCGTCGATGGAGATGTCGCCGCGGCGAACCAACGTTTCGGTGTAGAGCTTTCGCACCGAACGCAGCTGATCGATGATCTTGTACATCTGGGGCTGGGTGTAACTGGGGTCGTCGCCCTCGTTGTGGCCGAATCGGCGATAACAGACGATGTCCAACACCACGTCACGTTGAAAGGCCTCGCGGTAGTCAAAGGCCAAGCGCGCCGCGCGGGCGCACGCCTCGGGGTCGTCACCGTTCACGTGAAAGATCGGAGCCTGGATCATCTTGGCGACGTCGGTGGGGTAGAAACTCGATCGAGCCGACTCGGGTGCCGTGGTGAAGCCCACTTGGTTGTTCACGACGAGGTGGATCGCCCCGCCCACGTGGTAGCCCGACAGTTGCGACAGGTTCAGCGTCTCGGCGACGACGCCTTGACCGGCAAAGGCCGCGTCACCGTGGATCAGCACCGCGAGGTACGGGTGCTCGACGAAGGGCTGGTCCGAGGCGGTGCCGTCACTCGGGCGAAGCACGAGATCCTGCTTCGCGCGCACGATCCCCTCCACGACGGGACTCACCGCCTCGAGATGTGAAGGATTCGACGCCATCGAGACGTCGATCGTGAGGCCGCGGGGATTCTTGAAGACACCGCGGGCTCCCTTGTGGTATTTGACGTCTCCGCTCCCCTGGACACTCTCGGGGTCGAGGTTGCCCTCGAACTCGGAGAAGATGTCGCTGTAGGACTTGCCGACGATGTTCGCGAGCACGTTCAGTCGACCACGATGCGCCATGCCAATGACGGCCTCTTTGACGCCGCGGTCGGCCGCCTCGTCGAGCACGGTCTGCAACGCGACGATGGTGGACTCGGCGCCCTCGAGGCCGAATCGCTTCTGGCCCACGTAGCGCGTGTGCAAGAACCGCTCGAAGACCTCGGCCTCGCTGAGCACGTTCAAGATCCGACGCTGCTCCTCCAGAGAGGTGGTGGCGTCGACACCCTCGACGCGCTCTTGGATCCAGCGCTTCTGTACGGGATCCATGATGTGGCCGTACTCGATGCCAATCGTGCGACAGTAGGCGTCGCGCAGAATCGTCAGGATCTTCTCGAGGGGCGCTTCGTACAATCCGGCCAGGCCGTCCACGACGAAGGTGCGCTGCAGGTCCCAGATGGTGAGTCCGTACGACGCGAGGTCCAACTCGGCGTGCAGGGGCGGCGGCTCGCTACTGAGGGGATCGAGGTGGGCGTTCAGGTGTCCGCGCACGCGATACATGTTTATGAGGGCCTGGACGCGAATCTGCTTCAAGATCCGCTCCGCCTCGGCTTCGTTCGTCGACGGATTGGAGTCCTTCGCCCATCGGGCCGGCTCGTAGGGTACGCCGAGAGAGGCGAAGATCTCGTCGTAGAACTCATGCTCACCGGTCAGGCACTCCGCGACGTACTTCAAGAACAGACCCGACTCCGCGCCCTGGATGATCCGGTGGTCGTACGTCGAGGTGAGGGTCATCACCTTGCCTACGCCGAGTTCGGCGAGTGCGCGCGGATCGGCCGCTTCGAAGCCCGCGGGAAACGCCAGCGCGCCGACTCCGAAGATCGCCCCCTGGCCGGGCATGAGGCGCGGCACTGACTGCACCGTGCCGAGCGTGCCCGGATTGGTGATCGACACGGTCGCGCCCACGAGGTCGTCGGCGCCGTACCCGCCGCCGTGAACCTTGCGTACGAGATCCTCGTAGGCCAGCAGGAAGGTACGAAAATCCATCGTGTCGGCGTCACGGATCACGGGCACCAGCAGCGTACGCGTGCCGTCCTTCTTCTGCACGTCTACGGCGAGGCCGAGACCCACGTGCTCGTGTCGGCGAACGCCAGGCGTCCCTTTGTCGTCGACGGCGTCGATGAACGTCGCGTTCATCGCTGGAATCTCACCTAAGGCCTTCAAGATCGCGTAGGCAATGACGTGCGTGAACGAAACCTTGGCACCGCTCGAGCGCGCGAGCGACTCGTTCAACGCGCTGCGGTTGATCTCTAAGAGTCGGCCCGCCACGGTACGAACACTGGTCGCCGTCGGTACCGCGAGACTGGCGTTCATGTTAGTGACGATGCGCGCGGCCGCCCCGCGAAGCGGCGTCGCTTCGGCGTCGATGGTCACCGGTCGGGCGGGCGCGGTCGCGGGTGTCGCGATCGAGGCGACCGTGGGCAACGTCGAGCGCTGGTAGTCGGCGAAGAACTCGCGCCAACTTTCCGCCACCGACGACGGGTCGGCGAGGAAGCGGTCGTACATGTCGTCGACCAGCCAGGCGTTGGGCCCGAACGAGCCCTGCGCCGGGCGAGGGGACGATGAATCTGGGGGTGCAGTCACCTCTCTAGCCTAATGGGGGTGGACATTTTCGTCGATGTGGACGAGGCTTTTGATGGGGCGAAGCATCGCGAACCCCGGTAAGTTTCCTTCGTGACCTCCCCGTCCACGACGCCCGCGCGGCTGCACTTCATCGCCGACGCACCCGTCAAGGGTCTGGCCGTCGCGGAACGCCGGGTGCAAGACCCTCGAGCCTGCGTCATCTTCGTGCACGGCGCGCTGGATCGAGGCGGTTCCTTCGCGCGACTAGTTCGACGACTCGATTCCTTCGACGCCGTGACCTACGACCGTCGGGGCTACCAGGGATCGCGCGACCTCGGGCCCGCTGACTTCGACGTTCACGTCGACGATCTTTCTACGTTGGTAGCGCGCGAAGCTGGACGCCAACCCGTCATCCTCTTCGGCCACAGTTTCGGCGGTCTCGTCACCTTCGCCGCGGTCGTGCGTATCCCGTCGAAAGTCCAACTGGTCGTGAACTTCGAGTCACCCTTGCCGTGGATCCTGCGCCGAGCGAGTTCTCGCCCACCCCTTACTGACGATGCTCGCCACGAAGCCGAACGATTCTTCCGCCGCGTCGTCTCGCCCAAGGCGTGGGATCGACTCAGCGAGCACCAGCGCGAATCGCGACGCCTGGACGGACCGGCGCTCTTGCGTGACCTCGCGACCGTGCAGCGCAGTGAGGAGCCGTTCGATATAGCCGCGCTGCACGTGCCGGCGACCTACGCCCACGGCGACGGTGTCCTGGCCGACTACTACCGCGCGCTGAGCGTCGAACTGTCGCGGGTGAATCCGTCCATCGAAACACTCGAAATCGACCACGCCAATCACGACGCGCACCTGAAGAACGCCGAACAGCTCGCCGCGGTCGTCCGACAACGCTGGGACCAGGTATGCGCGTCGGGGTGACCGGCGCGTCGGGCCTCGTCGGCCACGCGCTCGTCGAAGCGCTGCACGAGCGCGATGACACCACCGTGATCTTCGTCCGGCCCTCCTCCGCGCCGGCCTCAAACGACACCGTGCGATGGGACCCCGCGCGGGGAGTCATCGACGAAGGTGATCTGAATCGAGTCGGTGGTCTGGACGCGGTCGTCAACCTCGCCGGCGCCGGCATCGGTGATCGTCGATGGAACGAGTCGCGAAAGAGGGAGATCCTCGACTCGCGCGTCGCGGCCACGACGCTATTAGTGAGCGCGCTCGGCGAGCTCTCCAACGGCGGAGGCTTTCTCGCGAACGCGTCGGCCATTGGTTGGTACGGATCACGCGGTGACGAGAACCTCGATGAGGCGTCAACTCGCGGCGAGGGCTTTCTCTCCGACGTGTGCGTTGCCTGGGAGAAGGCGACGTCACCACTTGAAGTTCTCGGCTTGGACGTAGCTCACGCTCGCAGTGGCGTCGTCCTCAGTTCGCGCGGCGGCGCTTTCAAGAAGCAACTGCCCCTCTTTCGAAGCGGACTCGGGGGCCGCTACGGCGCGGGCAGCCAGTGGATGAGTGTTATCTCGCTCCACGACGAGGTGCGCGCGCTGTTGTGGACGATTGACCATCGACTCACGGGCCCCGTGAACCTCGTGGCCCCCCAACCAATCACGAACCGAGAGTTCACGCGCGTCCTCGCGCGGATCTTGCGTCGTCCCGCAGCGCTGAACGTACCGTCGTGGACGCTCAGAGCCGTACTCGGCGCTGAGATGGCTGACGAACTCATCCTCACGAGCCAACGGGTGACGCCGACGAGTCTTCGATCATCGAACTTCAAATTTGAACACGACGACGCCAACGAGGCGTTGAAATGGGTGCTCCGCAGCACGGGATCGAAGTCAGGGTCCCACTGAGCAAAGTCGCTGATGACGCCCCAGGACGTACTCGGCGCCACTAAAGTTTGTGTTGGACCGCAGAATGCGGAACGGTACTCTGATCGCAGCCACCCAGGTGGCGCTGGGATTCAACTCACCATGCACTTTCTAAGCAGAATTCGACTCCCCATTGCTTTTGCGGTGGCGTTCGGCGCGTTGGTGCTGATCCTCGGGGTGCCTACGACCAGCCAAGCCGCCGCGGCCAGCACCATCACCTTCGCGGAGATGCCCGGCGCGAGCCCTAACTACATCTTTCCCTACGCCAGTTGCCTTTACGACTCACCGAACAATATCGGCCAGTTTCAACAGTTGATGTACCGACCCCTGTACTGGTTTGGGGTTGGCCCCTCCGTCGCCGAGAGTGCCGCACTCTCACTGGCCTCGCCTCCGACGTACAACAAATCCGACACGTCGGTGACGGTCACCATGAAGGGTTGGAGGTTCGCCGACGGACAAATCGTCGACGCCCAGTCAGTGAAGTTCTTCCTCAATATGTACGTGTCCGACCCTCTCGCCTTCTGTGGGTACGAGCAGGGAATGGGCGTACCGGACCAGGTCCGTTCGGTGACGGCCTCGGGCAACACCGTCCGCATCAACTTCACCAGAGCCGTGAATCCCACCTGGATGACCGATGACTTCTTGTCCCAGATCACGCCCATGCCCACCCGCTGGGACCGCGTGTCGCCTTCCCAGTCCGGGCGATGCTCCACCGGCGTCTACGGCGCGGGCTCGACCATCGCCTCATGCAAGTCCGTCGAGACCTACCTCTCAGGTCTCGCGACCAAGACCAAGACCTTCAGCGGCGCGTTCTGGCAAGGCGGCGTCGACGGTCCATGGAAACTCGCGACACTCGACGGCGCTGGTAACGTCACCTTCGAAGCGAACCCGGCCTACAGCGGACCGCAGAAAGCGCGCGTGAAGTACGTGAGGGAAGTCTCCTTCACTTCGGCCGACCTAGAGGTCGCCGCGCTCGACAAGGGAGCGCTCGACGTGGGGTACATCGACCCATCGACACTGCCCCCCCGATCGTCACCCAGGAGCGCGGGACCGAACCTCGCGGCGCTGAGCGCGAAGTACAACCTGGCGGCGGGCTCGTCGTGGGGATTTAACGAGGCCGTGTTCAACTTCAATCCAGCGAACGCCAAGTCGGCCGCGATTGCCGAGCTCTACATTCGCCAAGCGCTCCAGGAAGCGGTGAACCAATCCTCGATCGTATCGAGCGCGCTCAACGGTTACGGCTACTCCGTCGACAGTCCCCTGCCCCTGGCCACGCCGACGTCGGTCGCGAGGGCCATCACGAACCCGTACCCCTACAACCCCGTCAACGCGAAAGCGCTGCTCACGAGCCACGGTTGGACGGAGGTGAGCGGCGTCATGACGTGCATCTCAGCGGGAACCGCCGCCTCACAGTGCGGCGCCAATATCAACGCCGGGTACACGCTGAACTTCAACATCGTCTGGCCCGGCGATTCACCCACACTAAACGCCGCCTATAAACAAGAGATTGCAAGTTGGGCTCAGATCGGCGTGGTCGTCACGCCCAACTACGACACCGCCAACAACGTCGTCACCGACTGTTCTCCAACCTCGATCTATCAGATCTGCGTGTTGGAAACCGGTTGGAACTACGCCAGCAGTTACTTTCCGTCCGGCGAAGAGCTCTTCACGCCCAAGGGAACCGCGAATTTTGGCGCGTACAGCGACACGCGCATGACGTCGCTGATCGACACGACCACGTCGCGGGCGGCCGGTTTGACGAGCTACGCCTCGTACGCCGCCCAACAACTACCGGTGCTCTATGAACCCCAGATCGAGCAGACCATCGAGGTCTTGAGAACGCTTAAGAGCTCCGTCGGTTTCGTTCCCAATCCACTCGGCAACTTCATGCCGGAGTACTACTACTTCTAACGAATCGCGGACGCGGCGAGCTCGTCTCGCCTGCGACGAGATGAGCTCGCGCGGTGACGTCGTTTGGCCGTAAACGAAACGGACACGACGAGTCGGTCCACCGCGCGTAGCGTCCCTCGCTCGAAGTCGAGCGGTACGGGGAAATCAGTTCTCAGGGGCACCACGTGGGGTCAACGGTTCTTAAAAGGGCCAAAAATTGGCTTAGAGTCTTCACAATTGATTTCCTCTCGAGGTGATCTTTGGGAAGGGAAAACTCCAGAAAGGCCAATCAAAATGGGGTTACGGGACCCCCTGGGGTCGTTTGGAACCAAACCCTCATTTATTACGGTGGTGTTATTTGATCCTTACGTGACCTTGTCTGCCCTCTTACCTTCTTGTACAGTGAGTCCCAGACCGCCGACTGTGGCGGATGTGTGAAGAGTGTGATCACTTCGGTGACACTGGGAGGCAATAATAATGTTTCGAAAAGGCAAGATTCGCCTTGCACTTACTGTGGGTTTGGTGGCGGCCTCTGCGTCGTTAGGGCTCATCGCTCCAACGATTAGTAGCGCGGCTTCGCCGTCGGGGACTATTAACATCGCTGAGCCGCCGAACGCCACGCCTGCCTACATCCTGCCCTTCTACCCCCCTGCGGAGTGCACCGTTACGAACACGTCAGGTTTCCAAGTGATGATGTATCGACCTTTGTACTTCTTCGGTCTCGGCGCCAGTGCGGCACTCCAGCCGAAGCTGTCGACGGGTAACCTCCCCAAGTACTCCAACGGCAACCGGACCGTGACCTTCACCATGAAGGGCTGGAAGTTCGCCGACGGTCAAACGGTCAACGCCGAATCCGTCATGTTCTTCTTGAATATGTACAAGGCCGACCCCACCGGGTTCTGCACCTACACGGCCGGCCTCGGAATCCCTGATCAAATCGCGAGTGCTTCCGGTCGTGGCAACACCGTGACCATCCACTTGAAGAGTCCCGTGAGCCCCTTGTGGTTCACCGACAATGAGTTGGCGACCATCACACCAATGGCCAACTCCTGGGACCGTACGGGTTCGGGTGCCGCCAAGTGCGCGTCCGGTGCCTACGGGGCCGCGTCGACGAATGCCTCGTGCAAGGCCGTTCGCAACTACTTGAACACCACCGCACAGAATGTCTCGACGTTCACCGGCAAGATGTGGCAGAGCGGTGACGACGGTCCGTGGAGGCTCACCACGATGGACAACTTGGGTAACGCGACGTTCCAACCGAACAAGAAGTACTCGGGACCCGTGAAAGCCAAGGTCGCGAACGTCAAGTTGATCGCTTTCACTACCGCGCAGGCGGAAGAGAACCAACTGCAGGCTGGCAACATCCAAGTCGGCTACGTTGACCCGTCGATCTTGACGGCGCCAGCGCCCTCACCGGGAGCTGCGGGACCCAACTGGGGTCAACTCGGCGTGAAGTACAACTTGGTGCCAAACGGTACGTTCGCCAATAACTACATGAACCTCAACTTTGGCAATAACCCTGGCGGGGCGTTCTTGAAGCAGTTGTACGTTCGCCAAGGACTGCAGTCGTCCATCGACCAGGCCAGCATTGACAAGAACGCGTTCAAGAACTACGCGGTACCCACGTGGTCCGCGCTGCCTCCTTCGACGCCGTCGTCCGAGACTGGCGCCGTGAAGGAGGCTTACCCCTTCAGTCTGACGGCAGCGGAGTCGTTCTTCACCAATAACGGCTGGACGAACAAGAACGGCCAACTCGTGTGCACGAGCGCGGGAACTGCTAGCGGCGACTGTGGTGCCGGCATCGCGGCGAACGCTCAGTTGAAGTTGAACATCGAGTGGGTGTCTGGAAGCAACTCGGAAGACGAGATGATGAACGCTATCGTCGCTGATTGGTCGAGTTTGGGTATCTCGATCAGTCACACCGAAGGGACGTTCAACAACACGGCGGGCGTTTGTCCCGTCGCGTACACTCCGACGACCACTTACGACATCTGTAACTGGGGTGGTGGATGGCTCTACGCGCCGGACTACTACCCGTCCGGTGAGCCTCTTTACCTCACGGGTGCCGGCTCCAACAGTGGTTTGTACTCGAGTCCGACCATGGACACGCTGATCAAGCAGACGCTTTCATCGAACGTGAAGCTAACGGCGTTCGCAAACTACACGGCAACCAACCTGCCCGTGTTGTGGGACCCGTTGAGCTACGGCACGTTCGAGATTTCGAAGTCGCTGAAGAGCAGCATTGGCTTCAAGGACGTCCTGCTCACCAGTACACCGGAGTATTTCCACTACTAGACGATTCCACCGTCAGGCGTCGCGATTAACGCAACGCCAATGGAAAAGGGGATCCGCGAGGATCCCCTTTTCCATTGGCGTTGCACACCATCCAAACTCTGATGAATGATAACGTAACGTCGTGTTTTCGTACATTTTGAGACGACTCGGACAGTCGTTCGTCGTCCTATTAATCGTCATCGTCATGACGTTCTCACTACCTTACTTTCAGCCGCACGGCATCCTTGCTCCGGCGTACGCAGTGCTCGGAGCTCGCAGCACACCCCTGAATGTTCATGTCTGGGCCGCGCAACACGGACTCACGCAGTCCTACTTCGTTCGTCTCTACAAGTACATCGACCAACTCCTCCTGCACTTTAACCTCGGCCACTCCTACAAACAGAGCCTGTCCGTGCGCTCGATCATCGCCCTCTACGTGCCGCGTACCATCTGGCTCGCCCTCAGTTCATTGATCTTCACCGTGATCATCGCCATACCGCTCGGCATCTTTCAGGCCTCTCGACGTAACACCGTTGTGGACTACACCGCTACCGGCACTGCTTTCGTGCTCTACGCCATGCCCGCGTTCCTGCTCTGCATGTTGGCTATCGACGCCTTCGGGTTTCACTGGCCCCGTCTGCCGATTTCACCGCCGAGCGGGGTCGCACCGTGGGCGATCTTTACCGATCCCAAGGCGTTCATCTTGCCGGTCGGATGCTTGACGCTTTTGTCAGTGGCGGCACTCAGCCGATTCATGCGCGGAACCGTGCTTGAAGTCATGGTCCAGGACTACGTCCGCACGGCGCGAGCCAAGGGCTGCGGTGCACGACGGGTCCTGTGGCGACACGCGTTTCGAAACGCGTTGGGACCCATTGTCACCATTCTCGGTCTATCGATTCCGGCACTCTTTGGCGGCGCCCTCATCGTCGAGGACGTCTTCAACTACGCCGGATTGGGCGTGCAGACGATAAACGCCGCCATCACCTTCGACGTACCAACCGTGCTTGGCATCACGGTGCTCGTTTCGATCTTCACGCTGCTCGGCAACCTGATGGCGGACGTGGCACTTGGGTTGATCGATCCCCGCATTCGAATCGAAGGCGCCCGATGACGACCGCCTTAGCCGACGTCGCGGCGTTGTCCGCCGACGACAAGCCGGTACCGATGTGGCGTCAGCGCCTCAAGATCTTCATGGGCAACAAACTGGCGATCGCTTCGTGCGCGTACGTGATTTTCATCACGCTGGCCTGCTTTCTGGTACCTCACCTGCACCCCACGAACCAGACCAATCAGGCCATCGCGTTCTCCACGCCGCAGAGTGAGCCTCCCTCCAGCGCGCACTGGCTCGGCACCGACAGCGCCGGCTTTGACGTCCTCGGTAGAATATTCTTCGGTGGCGAATATTCGCTGACTCTCGGCTTTCTCGCCGGCTTCATCACCATCGTCGTGGGCACGTTGTACGGAATGATCTCTGGCTTTCTTGGTGGCGTCGTTGACACGGGGATGATGCGCTTGATCGACGCCTTCCTTTCTATTCCCTATCTCTTCTTGTTGATCAGCCTGATCACGGTCTTCGGTCGGTCGACCGTTTTTCTCATCGGCATCATTGGTCTCACGGGTTGGTGGGGCAACGCCCGCATCATCCGTGGCGACGCACTTTTGATCCGAAACCTGGACTACGCCAACGCTTCAACCTCGATGGGGGCGAACAAGTGGCACGTCATCCGCCGTCACGTCTTCCCGAACTCGATCAGCAACATCGTCACCGTCGCGACCTTCTCCGTTGCGGACGCCATCTTGTTTCTCTCGGCCTTGGGGTTCCTCGGTCTGGGAATCCAGTCTCCCCAAACGGACTGGGGGACGATGTTGCAGTCCGGAACGGAACAGATTCAAAACGGCTTCTGGTGGGAAGTATTCCCGGTCGCCATCGTCTTCATCCTCGTGGTGGTGTCCATCAACTACATTGGCGACGCGTTGCGCGACGCGTTCGAAGTCCGACTGATCGAGCGCTAGCTCGCTCGTCATCGGGGCGACCCTACGTGAGGTGCAGTTTCGTCGGTTCGTGGTTCATCAGTTCCACGCCATGACGGTCTTCAGACTGGACTGGAGATCATCACTGGTGTGCGCAGGGGAAAGTGACACGCTGCTCGGTGGCGGTCGCCGTACGCCGCCATGGGCGGCTCCTCGTTCGCGCAGACCTCCTGGGCACGAGGGCAGCGAGTTCGAAAACGGCATCCGGATGGCGGATTGATCGCCGAAGGTAGTTCGCCGCGAACTTGGACGCCCCGCTTCACCTTCGCCTCAGCGGGATTGGGAATCGGCACGGCGTCGAGGAGGCCCTGCGTGTAAGGGTGGGCGGGACGACGAAAGACGGATTCCGCGTCGCCGATCTCCACGATCTTGCCCAGGTACATGACGGCGATGGAATCAGCCATGTAGTACACGACGGCCAGGTCGTGGCTTACGAAGACGTAGGAGAGATTGTGCTCTTTTTGCAGACTCTTCATCAAGTTGAGGATCTGGGCCTGCACGGACACGTCGAGCGCCGACACGGGCTCGTCGGCGACGATCAGTCGCGGATGAAGTGCCAGGGCTCGCGCCAAGCCAATTCGCTGGCGTTGGCCGCCGGAGAACTCGTGGGGGTAGCGGTCGGCCGCGCGCTGGTCGAGACCGACGATGTCGAGGAGCTCGAACACCCGATGCCGCCGTTCGATCTTGGTCCCCTGGTGCTGGACGACGAGAGGTTCGCCGATGATGTCGTAGACCTTCATTCGAGGGTTCAATGACGAGTACGGGTCCTGGAACATCATCTGTCGTTGACGGTGGTCGGCCCTCGACGTCTTGTGGCCCTTTTCGGTGACCAGTTTGTCGTCGAAGAAGATCTGACCTGAGGTCAGGGTCTCGATACCGACCAGCATCCTTCCGATCGTGGTCTTGCCGCAACCGGACTCACCCACCAGGCCGAAGGTCTCACCCTCGGAGATCGAGAAACTGACGTCGGACACCGCGTGGATCGCTCCGACCTTGCGACGGATCACTCCAGCCTTGATTGGAAACTCCTTGACCAGATCATTAACGCGAATGATCTCCTTGGCGGACCGAATTGAAGCGACGTCCTCCGCGTCGCTTCGAATCACGATCGGCTCGGGGCCGTTCACGGGGAAGAAGCACGCGTAGGAATGCGCACCCTCGACGGTCAGCGGCGGATCCTCGACGAGGCATCGTGCTTGTGCGTGGGCACAGCGCGGCGCGAAGGGGCAGCCAATGACGACCTTGGTGAGGTCCGGCGGCATGCCGGCGATCGACGCGAGTTCGTGCTTCGACGTGTTCTCCAAATTGGGCATCGACGCCAAGAGGGCCTGGGAGTAAGGGTGCCGCATCGAAGCGAAAAGTCCCGTAGTCGGCGCCTCCTCGGACTTCTCGCCGCCGTACATGACGACCACGCGGTCGGTACGGCCGGCAATGACACCCATGTCGTGCGTGATCAGTAGGAGACCCATGTTGAGCTCTGATCGGAGTCGGTCGATGATGTCGAGGATCTGCGCCTGGATCGTGACGTCGAGTGCTGTCGTGGGCTCGTCGGCGATGAGGATCTTGGGCTCGCAGACCAAACCCATCGCGATGATGACCCGCTGGCGAAGACCTCCCGAGAGTTCGAACGGATACTGGTTCAAGCGCTCCGTCGGCCGAGGCATCTCGACCATGTCGAGGACTTCGAGGGCGCGCTGGCGCGCTTCGGCGTCGGTGGCGCCGTTGTGAATTCGAAGACCCTCGCCGATTTGACGCCCGATCTTGGTCGTCGGATTGAGCGAACTCATGGGGTCCTGGGGAATCAGCGCCATGGACTTGCCGCGATAGTGCTGCATCTCCTTTTCGGGCAATGTCGCGAGGTCCACGCCGTCGAGCACCACGTTGCCGCCAACGATCTTGCCGTTGCCGGGTAAGAGACGCATGATCGCCAGACCCGTCGTCGTCTTGCCGCAACCGGACTCACCTACTAATCCAACGCTCTCACCAGGACCTATCGTGAGAGAGAAATCGTTGACTGCGGTGGCGAATGTTTTTCTGGTGGCGAACTGAACTTTCAAATTATTGACTGAGAGCAGCGAAGTCATAACTGACCAATCCTAGTCTTTCAGAGAGAATTGTCGGGGCCGGCGGCGCGGCGCTCGGGCGCGAAAGCCCCGTTCACGGTTCACGTCGCTGGGGAAGATTCCAGGTCGTACGGTGGTGCGACGAGGGACCCCGACGCCGTAGCGCTTCGAGGTGCTCGGGCGCCCCGTACCCCTTGTTCTGGGCCCACTGGTACTCGCGGAACTCGTCATGCAGCGAGACCATGAGGGCGTCTCGATGCACCTTGGCCAACACCGCCGCCGCCGCGATCGTGGCGCACTGCCGGTCGCCTCTGATGATGGTCGTTGCGGGCAGCGCCGCGTAGCGAAGTGGCGGCGGTGCGGTGGCGCCAAAACGAACGTCAATCGGACTTCGCAGAAGATTGAACGAACCGTCGATCAACGCGTGCGTCGGTGACGTCGTGAGGCCGTTGAGCGCACGCGTCGCCGCCACCGCCAAGGCGAGACGTAGTCCCCACTCGTCGATCTCGTGGGCACTCGCCGATCCGAGTGCCCACTCCCCAGCCCAACGCGTCAGAGGATCGACGAGCGCCGTGCGCTGCGCGGGTGTCAAGAGCTTCGAGTCGTTGAGTCCCACCGGAGGTGCGAGGTCATCATGAATCACTACCGCACCCACCGTCAGCGGACCGGCCAGCGCGCCGCGTCCCACTTCGTCGATGCCGACGACGACGTCGCCTCGATCGAGTAGCGACCGTTCGACTTCGAGCAGATCTTGGGTCGGAGCCTTCACCTACCTAAGGGTATCGACAGAGGAGCCACGTAGCATTCATCTCTATGACCGAGGCCATCGTCGTACCTCTCAAACGCTTCGATCGGGCGAAGGAGCGGCTGCGACGCGACGCTCGCCTCGACGTGGCGTCGATCGCTGAAGATCTTGCGCGCGGCGTCATCACGTCTTCCCAGCCTCGGCCCGTGATCGTCGTCAGTGAAGATCCCGTCGTCGCTCGCTTCGCCGCGGCGTGCGGCGCCGAGGTGTGGCAGTCCTCGGCGTCGAACCTAAACGACGCAGTCCAGGGCGCGTACGTGGGACTAGGCGAGCGATTCGAACGTCTCATCATTGTCCACGGCGACCTTCGCCACCCCGAGGGGCTCGGTTCCTACGAGCCGTTACCCGGCATCACGTTCTTCGCCGATCACCACGGCAAGGGAACGAACGTCGTAGCCATTCCGACTCAACTCGACTTTCACTTCGCGTACGGAGCGGACTCACTTCGTCGCCACGTCAACGAGGCACAGCGCCTCAACGCCACCTACCGCGTCGTCACCACGAGTCCGTGGCGCTTCGACGTCGACGAACCAAGTGATCTAGACGGGGCCTAGACAGGACTCGAGGGGGCCTTGCGGCCCCCTCGAGAACAGATTCTCCAGAGAGAATCGACTACTTCTTTGCAGCAGCCTTCTTGGCTGGAGCACGCTTTTTCGCGGCCTTCTTCGCAGCAGGACGCTTCTTCGCGGCCTTCTTCGCAGCAGGACGCTTCTTGGCGGCCTTCTTCGCAGCAGGACGCTTCTTCGCGGCCTTCTTCGCTGCAGGACGCTTCTTGGCGGCCTTCTTCGCAGCAGGACGCTTCTTCGCGGCCTTCTTCGCTGCAGGACGCTTCTTCGCTGGAGCCTTTTTGGCTGCAGCCTTCTTCTTCGCGGCTGGTGCCACATTCCCTCCTTGGGACTCAACGTTGATTCAAATTGGGACCTCGAGGCACCGTACTGGTGTACTCACTTCAGGTACCGCATTGATATCTCATGAACTCGGCCATGGGCCACCCAGCCTCACGGCTGTGCGGCGACTAATCGCAGTGCACGGCCCCACGCGAAAGAGCGCTCTTCGAAACGTTGCGAGCAACGAAAGGAACAACGTGAACCTCCTCCGCAGAAGGACAACTACAAGTCCAGTTGTTATTCACACCAATGTCAAGTATTTCGAGATTTATTTCGACCGATGGTGTGACGTGTTATCTGACGACGGCGTGTACTTAGGAAGAGGTGCGAACGGTGACGCGATGAGTGGACACGAACGTTCAACACTCGTTTTAGGTCCAACACGAAGTGGAAAAACTACGTCAATCATTGTTCCAAATCTCCTGATGACATCAGACGCGTGCGTCGTTACGTCGACGAAGAGTGACGTCGTAACACTCATGGCGCGAACGCGACGCAACGGCGCAACACTTCTGTTCGATCCCTCGGGAACCGTCGTCACGCCTCCCGGAGTGCACCGAATTGGTTATTCGCCTCTAAGACAATCCTTAACTTGGGACGGCGCCGTTTTAGCTTCTAGGAGCTTGCTCGACGTCGCGCGACGTGGACGAGGCGATCGCGGCGACGACCATTGGAGCGAACGAGCCGGTGCATTGGTGGCGCCCCTCATGCACGCGAGCGCCCTACGAAGTGAAACGCTCGGTCAACTCGCCTCTCGCGTCGACGAGCGACGCTGCGACGACCTCCTGCACGAACTCAACGATCGTCACGGCGAACAACATCCCTCCGTGACGTTGTTGCGCGGTGTCCTCGCCACCGAAGATCGCGAGCGATCCAGTATTTGGTCCACTGCTGCCGGTCTCTTCGCGGGCGTGCGCACCGAAGCAGCGCGTGCCTCGGCCCGTGAGGCACCACTCGACGTGGACGAGTTCCTACGCGGCCCTCACCAATTGCACGTCGTCGCACCGAGTCGGCACCAGGCCGTCTCGATTCCCCTCGTGGTCGGTCTCGTGGAGGAACTCGTCCACGCGACCTTCGACCGACACGCCGATGGATCACGGCTGCTGCTCGCCCTCGACGAACTCGCGAACGTCGCCCCTCTACCCCGTCTCGCCAGCATCGTGTCCGAGGGCGGCGGCCAGGGCGTCCTCACGCTCGCCTGCCTGCAAGACCTCAGCCAGGCCCGCAGCCGCTGGGGGGCCTCGGCGGAAGGATTTCTCTCCCTCTTTCCAACGACCCTGGTACTGCCCGGGATCGCTGACCGGGCCACGCTCGAAATGCTCCGGCACCTGGCCGGGCGCGACATGACGGCAACTTCCAGCGTGCAGCGCGACCGCCGGGGTCGGGCCCTCAGTCACTCGACCAGCTGGGTGGAGCGTGATCGCGTCACGATGAGTGAACTGGCCCAGGGACGAGAAGGTCGCGCGTTGGGACTCGACGCGCGCAACCGCCTGAAGTGGATCGAACTCACGCCCGCGTATCTCGACGCACGCTTCACTCCCTACCTCGAACGTCCCTCGCGCGAGCGGACCACGTCTCGAGAACGTTGACGCCACGCATCGAACTCGCCCCTCTCGAGTGGTCGGGGACCCAACGCGCGCACGGGAGCGATCATGCGCGCCTCGTGCACGGAGATCGTTGGTTCGTACACCCCGCGTCCTCCTCGAAGACTCGGGTAGAGCTCGTCAACCGATCTCGCTAGATGGACGGGGTCCTGCCCGTAACGTGCGGCGTCGGCCCACGCGGCGAGCAGGTGGCGGCGCGCGACGTCGTGACGGCCTTCCAGGGCGCCGGCGAAGCGATGCTCGTCGAGGACGTGGCGATCACCGCGCGGCGTCGGGACCACGCCGAGGGATTCGTAGCGCTTGCGGTCCCGATCCCACGCCGCGCGCGTCGCCTCGCGACTCCACGAGAGCTTCTCGCCACGCTCGCGGTGATGACCACTCCAAAGTGCGCGATACCCCTCGTCGAGACCGACCACCCGTTCAACGCCTTCGAATGATCGCCACGCCTCCCACGTCGTTCGCTCGGCGAGTTCGTGGCGGAGCGACGTTCGATAGAGGGCGTCCGCCGCCGCCGCGTGCGCGTAGAGCGCGCGCGAGTCGAGGACGTTCGCCCGACCCTCTGGTCTCGCGCCCACGAGCACGTGGTCGTGCAGGTGCGGTTCGCCGTGTCGATTGAGCCCGTGCGTGAAGCTCACGACGCGCTGCCAGGTGGCGCGCTCCTCGCGGTCCACACCACCAGAACGTTCGCGAACGACGAGCGCGCGATCCTCTAGGTACGACATCGACGCTCGTACCGACGCGCGATGCGCCGCAACGACACCGTCCGCGTGTTCGGGATCGACCGCGAGCAAGATGGAGATCGGTCGCGGCGCGGCGATGACCACGTCGTAGCCACGCACACTCGAACGCTCACTCGTCACCAGAACTCCCGACACGACCGCGGGGTCTCTGGTGTCACCGTGGCCGCGTAGCCACCAGCCGGGAGTCCCCTGACGAAGACCGTCGAGCTCGAGCGCGGCGTCGTTCGTGAAGTACGTGACGTCGTTGGAACGCCGAGGAAGTAGACGGATCACGGGCACCTCTTTCGGTGTGCCCAACGGTCGTCTAGAGCTGCGCGGCGATCCTCTTGGCGAGTTCGTGACCCGCCTTGGCGTACCGGGCCGTCGCCACGACGGCGCCCGCTCCGGCGCGCAACATCAGATGGTCGACGAACTGTTCGTCCGAGACCCGGAACTTGACGGCGTGTCGACCGTCATCGAGCCTCAACCATCGGGCACCGGGCAAGGGCTCGAAGAGCCAACGATTGGCCGCTTCGACCACCACGACGATCTCGTCACCCTCCTCGCCCACCTGGGTCAGCCAGTTCGCCACCGTGTCGAGCGGGCGCGTCGCGGGGGCCGGCGAGGTCGCGAGCACGTCATTGATCCGGTCGACGCGAAAGGTCCGCCACGCCGTACGCGACGTGCAGTACGCGCGCACGTAGGTGTGACCGTTCAAGACTTTCATCTCGCGCGGCTCGATGGCGCGCACGTGGGATTCGTCACTGACGCCCGAGGTGTACTCAATCTTGATCTGGGAGTGACTTTCGATGGCGCTCTCCACCTGGGCCAGCAACGCCTCGTTCGAAGCCATCTCGATCTGCACCGGTACCCGCGTGGCGTCTTCGATCTTCTCGATGGCCGAGAAGATCGCGTCGTCGGTGTAGATCCGCGACGCCTCACGAAGGGCGATGTTCAGTTCGAACAGGTCGCGCCACATGAAGGGCGACGGATCCTCGGCACCCTCGGGCAGATCGGAGAAGTCCGCGCGATACGTCGAGTCGTCGTTGGCCTCGTCGTCCCAGTCGTCACACTCTTTGATCACGTGGGCGGGAAAGGTGTCGGTGCCGTCGGTCGATTCTGCCATGGGCTCGAGTGAGACGAGTCGGTCCATGATGAGACGGACGTGCTCGGGCGAAAGCGAGAAGCGCTTCGCCAGTTCACTTATGCGCAGACCGTCATCGCTGACGTACACCGCGTGCAGGAGTTGCAAGGTCTGACCCAAGACGTCGTTCGAGGGCATCACGTCAAAGGAGAGGCTCGCCGCGTCGGGCGCCTTGCCGCGATTGACCTCCTTCAGCCACGCCGTCAACTCGTTCTTGAGCGACTTGGGCGACTGGAGCCGCACGCGATCGGCGCTGTCAAGCAACAGACGGAGCGCGGCGCGAGGACTCTGAAAGGTGACGCCCACCTCCACCGTGCCGTCACTCCTCGTCGCGCTCATGGCGTTGGGATACTGACGCACTAACAGCTCGGCGTAGTTCTCATTGGTCGACACGACCACGTCGAGGGGCCTCGGGGATTTCGCGTACTCGGGACGCCAGGCGCGCGCCACGCTCACGGTGTCGTCATCGACCTCGAAGGTGTCCGGCAAGACCACGGGCATCGACGTCATGCGCGTGAAGCGATACCCCTTGATCTCGCGAGTGTCCTTGACGCGCGCCACGAGGTAGGTGGCGCCGTCAAAGACGTCGATGACGAGGGGTTCGACGAGGCGGGCCTTGTTGGCCGCGGAGAGGTACTCGAAGGCCAGGGCGCGGCGCAGGTGCAGGGCTCGAAGCACCGGGGTGTAGTAGTTCGACGCCGCCAGTCCCCCGTCGCTGGCCGGGACGTCGTTGAAGACGCTGAAGGCGCCGGACTTGCCAAAGCCACAGAACGACAGCGCCAGCTTCACGACGCGCTCTTCCTCGGGGGTGAAGTAGATGAGGGGTGCGTACCCGCTCGCGGGGTCGATCCGGTATCCCACCGAGCCGTCGTCCTTCGAAACGGTCTCGATGTCGAAGCCCAGTTCTCGTATCCGGGCCTTGTCGCGCTCGAACTTCTGGCGAACGGTGCTCTCCGCGCCCTCGTAGGCACGAATCTTGCGAGGACCCTTCGCCGCCACGGGATACTCATCGATCTTCAGGTCGCGAAGTATCTCCTCTTGGGTGATCGGCCCGTACTGAAAGGCGCGTTGGAGCAGTAACACGAGGGCCACGAGTCGTTCACGGCTCTGCTCGATTCCGCCTCGGATGGTGCTCATCAAACTCCCGTTCTTGCTTGACACGAGGGTAGCGGTCGCCGTACTTCTTCTGTAACGAGGGCCACGTACCTCCCGTAAGGAAACACGGAACGCGGGGCTATGCCTCGGGCGAGTCCCCCGGGACCACCTCGCGGCGCCACGACCCCGAGCGCCCGCCCGACTTCTCCCAGAGGGCCACGCGCTCAATGGTCATTGTTCGATCACTCGACTTGCACATGTCGTAAATCGTGAGGGCCGCGACCGTCACCGCCGTCAACGCCTCCATCTCGACGCCGGTGCGGTCAATCGTGTCAACGCCGGCTTCCAGGTCGATGTACGTGTCGGCGATCGTAAAGTTCACGTAGACGTTGCCCACCAGTACGGGGTGCGACGTCGGCAACAGTGACGAAGCCTGCTTCGCGGCTTGGATGCCCGCCACGCGCGCGGTTGCGAGTACGTCACCCTTGTTCAAGGTATTCGCCGCCACGGCCGCCGTCGTCGAGGCGAGCATGGTGACGCGACAACGCGCCAGGGCGCGACGCGCACTGACCTCCGTGGGTCCTACGTCACGGGGAAACGCTGCACCAGCTGGCCCGCGTCGTAGTTGGTGGAAGTCGTCCACCGCGCCATGTTAGGTCACGATCGAGGTCTCTTCTTCGACCAGTACACTGCACTAGTTACGTTGTCCAATCGGAGCGCTTCATGCCAACCTACGAATACGAGTGTCAGCAGTGCCACGAACGCGTTGAGGCTGTCCAAAAGTTCTCAGATCCAACGCTCTCGGTCTGTCCGTTGTGCGGTGGCGAGCTTCGAAAAATCTTCTCCGCGGTGGGAATCGTCTTTAAGGGCAGCGGCTTCTACAAGAACGACAGCCGCGGCTCAGTCCCCAAGACGACTACGACGCCCAGCACGACCACGGACACCGAAAAGAGTGCGGTAACGCCGGCCGCGACGCCCACACCAAGTTCGGCGCCGGCGCCCAGCTCGAGCTAAGAGCCCGAAACCGCGATCCCCTCGATCGCCAGCGTCTGGCCCGCGGCACTGCCGGGGAGCCATTCGACGTCGTTACCCACGTGACTGAGATCGAGCAACATGCGCTGCAGCGTCGAGGCGACCGTCAGCTCTCGAACCGGTTCTGCGAAGTGGCCGTCACGGATCATGAGACCCGTGACACCAACGGAGAAGTCGCCCGAGACGGGATTGACACCGGAGTGCACGCCCATGATCGACTCGACGTACACGCCGTAGCCGACCTTCTGGAGAATCGTCGCTTGATCCTCGTCACCGGCTTCGAGCTGTAACGCGCGACAGCCCGCCGAGGGCGAGCCGGCGATGCCGCCACGAAGGGCACTACCCGTCGAGGCGGTACCGGCACGTCGCGCGGCGTACGTGTCGTAGACGAAGCCCTGGAGCTCACCTTTGCTGATCAGTACGTTGCGACGACACGCGAGGCCCTCGCCGTCGTGCGAACTCGCCGCGAAATGCCGGGGGTCGGTGGGGTCGTCGAGGAGACTGAAGAGTGGCGAGGCCACCACTTCACCGACTCGATTGGCGAAGAAGGAACGCCCTCGAACGACCGCGTCGCCACTCAACGCGCCGCCGATAATCGCGAGCAGCGTGGCGGCGGTGCGCGGATCGAAGACCGCTGTGCACTTCATGGACGAGGGCTTGACGGCACCGAGCATTCGCGTCGCGCGCGTGATGGCGTCGTGAGAGGCGAGTTCGATGTCCAGTTCGCCAGGTGCTCTTCCGGCACTGAGTCCCCATCCGGTCTGATCGTCGTTGCCGTCACTGGCGATGGCCTCGACCGAAAGGTAGGCCCCCGAGCGAGCGTACGACGCTCGCACGCCCGTCGACGACACGATGGCGGCTTCGGCGACGTAGTCCGAGTAGTTTGCCGAGTCAACCTGGCGAATGCGGGGGTCGCCGTCGCGCACGCGTCGTTCGAGTTCGATGGCCATGGCGATCTTTTCGTCGAGTGGCGTCGTAAGCACCGAGTCGTCGCGTAGCGACAGGGCGACCGGCTCCACGCCGTCGGGACGCGCAAAGGCGACGAATTCGTCTTCGGACGCGAAGCGGACGTTGTCACGCGCCTCACGCAGGGCGTCACGCACGGACTCCTCGTCGAGGGATCCAGCCCACGCCGTGCCCACTCGGGCCCCACTCACGCCGTCGAGTAGCACGCGGATGCCAATGCCCGACGAACTCGCGCTCGAAAGGTTCTCGATCTCGCCCTGGTAGGCGCGGACCTCGGTCTCGACGCCACTGGAGACGTAGACCTCTATCTCCTCGTTGCCCTGGGCCGACTGAAGGAGACGCTCGGCCTGTCCGAGAAGGTCACTCACGACGCCGCACCACCGATCGTGATCGAACTGAGACGCATCGTGGCCTGACCACAACCCACGGGAACCTGTTGGCCGTCCTTGCCACACGTGCCCGGCATCATGGAAAAGTCCCGGCCCACGGCGTCGACGCGTTGGAGGATATCTGGACCATTGCCGATGAGGTTGCAGTCGCGAAGTGGCGCCGTGATCTTGCCGTCCTCAATCAAGAACGCGGCCGTCATGCCAAAGACGAAGTCACCGGTGGCGGTGTTGACCTGGCCGCCGCCGAGCTGCGCGACGTACACGCCGTAGGGAGTCTGGGCCACGATCTCGTCGGCGTCAGACTCTCCCTCCAAGAGATAGGTGTTGGTCATCCTCACCATTGGCAGGTGCTGGTAGCTCTGGCGGCGACCGTTCGCGGACACGTGTCGTCCCTCCTTGCGCGCGCGCAAGTAGTCCCACATGTAGTCGGTCAAGACGCCGTTTTCGATCAAGACGTTGCGCGAACTCGCGTGACCCTCGTCGTCGATGGCGAGGTAGCCCCACTCACCCGCCACCGTGCCGTCGTCAACGAGGGTGACCAGGGGACTCGCCACTTGCTGACCGACCTTGCCGGCGTAGACCGACGCCTGCTTCATGATGGCGTCGGCTTCGAGACCGTGCCCACACGCCTCGTGAAAGAGGATGCCGCCCGAACCACTCGCCAGCACCACCGGCAGGTCACCCGAGGGCGCTGGACGCGCCGCGAGTTTCGTGATCGCTTGACGCGCGGCGCCTCGGGCGGCCTCTTCGATCACTTCGGGGTTTAAGAGCTCGAAGCCCCTCGTCGCCGCGACGGGACGATAGCCGGTCTGCATCCCCGTGTCGCCCGTGGCGATACAGGACACGTTGAACCGCGTGCGCACTTGATGGTCGCTCGCGAAGACCCCTTCGGAATTCGCGACCACGAAGCGACGGGTGGAGTCTCCGAGACCGACCTGGACCTGGGTGATCGATGATCCTTCGGACCGCGCCACGTCGTCAGCCTGGAGCAGCAGTTCGATCTTCTTCGACTTCTCGACGTCACTCGGTTCGATCCGGGCCGACGACGGATACCGTCGCAGCGGTTCGAGTGCGATCTCACGCACCCCGCCCCCTCCCTCTCGGGCAACGGCGGCCGCGGCTCGCGCGGCGGCCAAGAGACCCGACTCACTGAGATCCGCGGTGTGCGCGAAGCCCGTCGTCTCACCAACGACCACGCGAATGCCCGCGCCGCGATCGCGACCCGAACTCAACTCCTCGACGCGGCGCTGGTCGAGCACCGCCGACGAAGTCGTCCGGTCCTCCACGAAAACCTCAGCGAACTGCCCACCGCGGCCCAGCGCTTCATCAATCGTGCGCTGCAGCACGTCACCCTCTACCAGTTGAGTACTCATGAAACGTAGGCTACCGGCCGAACCTTGCGTCTCGGTCGAACGCGACGCCCGACAGTAGGCTGAATATCGTGATTCTGCCGTCCATCGAAACGCCCGCCGACCTTCAACCCCTCTCCTACGAACAGTTGCAGCTTCTCAGTCAAGAGATACGCGATTTCATCATCGAGAGCGTCACGAAAACGGGTGGACACCTGGGATCCAACCTGGGCGTGGTGGAACTCACGCTGGCCCTGCACCGCGTCTTCGAATCACCGAAGGACATCCTGCTCTGGGACACCGGGCACCAGGCCTACGTGCACAAGCTGCTGACCGGGCGACGCTACGGCTTCAAGAACCTGCGCCAACGCGGCGGCCTCTCGGGCTACCCGAACCGGACCGAGAGCCAGCACGACTGGATCGAATCGAGTCACGCCTCGACGGCCTTGTCGTACGCGCACGGCCTCTCGGTCGCGCTCGAACAGCGCAAGGAGCTCATCGGTCACGGAGGGAGACGCCACGTGGTCGCCGTTGTCGGCGACGGGTCGCTCACCGGCGGCATGGCCTACGAGGCACTGAACAACCTCGGGCACTCCAATCAGCGCGTCGTCATCGTGTTGAACGATAACGGACGCAGTTACGCGCCAACCGTCTCCAAGCTCTCGGAGTCGCTCACGGCACTGCGGTTGAATCGGACGTATCTGACGCTTCGTGAACGAATCCGACGTCTGGTCCCACGACTGCCTCGCGTTGGCAAGGCCGCCTACCTCGGCATTGACGGCTTCACTTCCGTGGTTCGAGAGATGGTGACCCCCCACACGTTCTTCGAGAATCTCGGCGTGCGCTACGTGGGACCAGTTGACGGGCACAACATCGAGGTGCTCGAGAAGGCCCTGAAGGCGGCGGCCGAGTGGGACGGTCCGATCGTCGTGCACGCCCTCACCCAGAAGGGTCGGGGCTACGAACCCGCCGTGAGCGACGACCTCAAGATGCACGACTACAAACTCGCTCCCCTCGTGAACGACGACACGGTCGTGTCGAGCTCGTTCTCCCAGGCGTTCTCCGACTCCCTCGTTCAATTCGCGAGTGAGGACGAGCGTATCGTCGCCATCACCGCCGCCATGGCGGGGCCCACGGGACTCTTGAACTTCCAAACGAAGTTCCCCGATCGATTCTTCGACGTGGGCATCGCCGAACAACACGCCGTCACCGCCGCGGCCGGCATGGCGATGGGTGGGCTGAAGCCCGTGGTCGCCGTCTACGCCACCTTCTTCTCTCGAGCGTTCGACCAGGCCCACCTCGACGTCGGTCTCTTAAACCTGCCCGTGGTCTTCGTCTTCGATCGGGCCGGGATCACCGGCGACGACGGACCGAGCCACCACGGACTCCTCGACATCGCGCTCTGCTTGGCCATTCCTAACATGATCGTCTTTGCGCCCTCGTCGGCCGACGAGGTCCCCGTCATGCTCGAGAGCGCCCTCAACCTGTCGACGCCGACCGCGCTGCGCTACCCCAAGACCTTGCCCCAACCCTTCGACGGAAAGGTCGGCGAGGGCCTTCGCGCGCGCGAGGTCGCGCGCGGCGACGGCTCACTGTGCGTCTTGGCCGTCGGCAAGATGGCACCGGCCGCCTACGGAGCACTCAAACTCATGGGGGACGAGGCCCGGCGCGTCACGCTCTACGACGTGCGCGTCCTTCCCCCGGACGCCGAGATGATCGACGACGCCCTCAGCCACGACCGCGTCATTACGATCGAGGACGGGACCCGCCACGGTGGCGCCGGAACCTTGATGGTCTCGGCGCTTCGCCTTCGGGCGCAAGAACTCGACCGTCCCTTTCCCACCACGCGCATCCTGGGCGTGCCGAGGGTCTACCTCGAGCACCACCGGCCCGACGAACTCCTTCGTGAACTCGGTCTCGACCCCGAAGGACTCGCCCAGGCCTTCACGCGTCTGCTCGCCGGCCAGCCGGAGTTTCAGCGCGAGTTCCACGAGGCGCCGCGCCCGAACTACTCCTGAAACGCCGCGCCGACGCGCAGCGACGGTACATTGGTGCCGTGACGTTCGAGATCGAAAAGGGTGACGCCGAGTGGCGCGAGATGCTCTCCCCCGATCGCTACGCGGTGCTGCGAAGGGCCGCCACCGAGGCACCCTTCACTGGATCGTTACTGCACGTCGACGCCGACGGGGTGTTCAGTTGCGCGGGCTGTGGTCAGACGCTGTTCACGAGTGCCCAGAAGTTCGACTCCGGTTGCGGTTGGCCGAGCTTTGACGCCTGCGAGCCCGGCACCATCGTCGAGCGCAGGGATAGATCGCTCTTTCGCGAACGCACCGAGATTCTCTGTTCGAAGTGTGGCGGCCATCTGGGACACGTCTTCGACGACGGACCAACGCAGAGCGGCCTTCGCTACTGCGTGAACTCCCTCGCCATTGACTTCGACGAATCCGAGAACTAAACGTCGAGGAATCGACGAATGGCGATCGCGGATCCGACGGACCCGATAACGACGCCCACGATCAAGACGACCGCGTTGGTGCCGATCAGGGCCTGCGTGTTGAGTTGGAACTCGTTGTGCAGCGGGTACCACGTGTGCAGGGCCGTCACCGCCAACACCGCGACGATCGCGCCCAATAGCCCTTGGATGAAACCTTCGGTGATGTAGGGAATGCGGATGAACCAGTTCGTCGCTCCGACCAACTTCATCACGGAGACCTCACGGCGTCTCGCGAAGATGGCCATTCGAATGGTGTTAAGGATCAGTACCGACGCGGAGAGCAGCAGCACCGCGGCGAGCGCCAGGAAGACGATCTGCAGGACACGGATCACCTTGTTCATCTCACGGATCTGAGAACCGGGCGTCGTCACTTGATAGACCCCCGGCAGCGGCTGGTACGTGTTCTGCACCACGAACGCGTCCGAAGGGACCGTCGGCGTGCAACGAAACGACGTGGGCATCGACGAGACGCTGAGAACGCTCCACTCGTTCACGGGCAACAGCTTCTTCGCTTCGGCGAGGTCCTGGGCCTGGGTGTAGAAGACGCAGTTCTTCACGATCGGCGAGCTCGCGAGTTGCGAACGCACGCTACTGATCTCACTCTGCGACGCCGTCGGTTGCATCCAGACGGTCACGCGCGTGCCCTGTTGCCACAAGACGGAAGCCTGCGCGGCGCTCTGCTTTAGGAGGAGGGCCGATCCGACCAGGGACAACGAGACCGCGACGCACAGCACCGCGGCGATCGTCATCATCCGATTGCGCCAGAGGTTAGTGAACGTCTCTTTGAAGGCGTAGCGAAAGTACACGCGCATTAGATGACGACTCCCTCGTCGATGCCGTACACGCCGCGAACTTGGTCGCGAATCATCTCTCCTCGGTCGAGCTCGACGACGCGACGGCGCATTCGGTCCACGAGCGCCTTGTCGTGAGTGGCCATGACGACGGTGGTGCCGGTGCGATTGATCCGCTCCAGCAACGCCATGATGGACTCGGAGTTCGACGGGTCGAGGTTACCGGTGGGCTCGTCGGCCAAGAGGATGAGGGGGCGATTGACGAAGGCTCTCGCCACCGCCACGCGCTGCTGTTCACCGCCGGAGAGCTCGTGTGGCAAGTTCTTGGACTTATCGGAGAGGCCCACCAGCTCCAAGATCTGGGGAACCTGAGACTCTACGGTGGACCGTGGACGCCCGATCACCTCGAGGGCGAAGGCGACGTTCTCGAAGACGCTCTTGTTCGGCAGCAGTCGAAAGTCCTGGAACACGCAGCCGATGTTGCGTCGCAGGTACGGCACGCGCCACTTGGGAAGATCGCCAATGTCGCGGCCCGCTTCGAGAATACGACCCCTGTCGGGATGCTCCTCACGTAGGAGCAAGCGCAAGAACGTGGTCTTTCCCGAACCCGACGCACCTACCAGGAAGACGAATTCGCCCTTCTCGATATCGAGCGAGATGTCCTTGAGCGCCGGCGTGCCGTTCTTATAGGTCTTCGAGACATTCTCAAATCGGATCACGGCAACACCCCCTCGGGATTACTGGTCTTTGTGCGACACACGGGCGCAGTGCCGAGACCATTCTAGTTTGACCGTCGCGCGCGTTCGCTCTACGAAAGCCAATCAATTGTTGCATAACTGGATTTTTATGAAGTGGAACGTTGACGGCGTAGCTCGGCTTCCATGAAGCCGTCGAGGTCGCCGTCCAAGACGGCTTCGACGTTGCCCGTCTCGAAGTCCGTGCGATGATCTTTGACGAGTTGATAGGGCGCCTGCACGTAACTGCGGATCTGCGAGCCCCAAGCGTTGTCACCGCGGTCGCCACTGAGCGCGTCCATCTCGGCCCGTCGCTGCTTGCGCGCGAGTTCGGCCAACTTCGCTTCGAGGATCTGCATCGCTCGCGCGCGGTTCTGATGCTGCGATCGTTCATTCTGACAACTCACGACGACACCCGTGGGTAGATGCGTGAGACGGATCGCCGAGTCCGTCTTGTTGACGTGCTGTCCCCCGGCGCCCGACGAACGATAGGTGTCGACGCGCAGGTCCTTCTCGTCGATCTCCACCTCAGCCGCGTTGTCCTCGAGGAGCGGCGTCACGTCCAGGCTCGCGAAACTGGTCTGCCGTCGAGCCTGTGAATCGAAGGGACTCATGCGCACGAGTCGGTGCACACCGCGCTCCACCGACAGCCACCCGTAAGCGAAACGGCCCTTCACGATGAAGGTCGCTGACAGCAGGCCGGCCTCTTGGCCCTCCGTCGCCTCATCGATCTCCACGGCGAAACCTCGACGCTCCGCCCAGCGCGAGTACATGCGCACCAACATCTCAGTCCAGTCCTGCGCGTCGGTGCCACCGGCGCCGGCGTGCAGTTCGACGATCGCGTCGTTCTCGTCGTAGGGTCCGCTGAAGAGACTCTGCGTCTCCAGTGCGCCGATCTCGTGACCGAGCGTGTCCACACTCGAGGCCAGTTCGTCGAAGAGCGACCAGTCCGCTTCACCGGCGCTGAGGGACTCGCGGGCGAACTCGGCCAGCACCGTGGCGTCGTCGAGCGAGCTACGAAGCCGGTCGAACGATTCGAGGTCGTTCGTCAGGCGACCAAGTTCGGTGGTGACTTCTCGAGCGTTCTCCTGGTCGTCCCAGAGATTGGGGTCGGCGGCGAGATCGCTCAAGACGGCGTGGCGGGCTCGACGGTCGTCGATCTTCAAGTAGTCGCGCGCCGCGTCCCACCTGGTCTCGAGCTCCTCGATCGACGCCAGGGCCTGGCGGAGGGCGTTCTCCGCCTTAGGGTCGGCCATGGCACTGCTTGAATTTACGTTTCGAGCCGCACCAGCAGGGATCGTTTCGACCGATCTTTTCGGTGTGCTTCTTCGCGGCCCTCACCTCGGTCGCAGGCGCGGTGACGTGCGCGGGCAACTCGGTCGCGCCCGGCGCCACGGCGACGGCGTTGGTCTGGGCGCCCTCGAGTCCCTCGTCCTCGTCGCCCGCCGTCACCGGTTCGCTCGCTTCGACGTGGGTGATGTAGCGGACGTAGTCGACGTCCACGGCGTCGAGCAGGTGCTCGAACATCAAGAAGCCCTCCTTTTGCCACGCGGTGAGCGGGTCTTGTTGGGCGACTTGTCGAAGGTGGATGCCGTCGCGCAGATAGTCCATGTCCGAGAGGTGATCGCGCCAACGCTGGTCGAGGATCTGGAGCATCACGTCACGCTCGATCTCCTTGGCGGTGTCGAGACCGCCGGGAAAGTTCTCCGACTTCTTCTCGTACTGTCCAACGGCCTCGTCGACCACGAGGGCGATGACGTCGTCGACGTCGTCGTAGGCGCTCAACGTCTCCACGTTCAACTCCGTGGGAAAGTACGACTGGAGTTCGAGGACGAGGGCGTTCAGATCCCACTCTTCGACGAAGCCAGTGCCCAGTTGGGCGTCGACGGCCTGGGTGAGTCGCTCTTCGATCATCTCAATGGTCGCGTCGTGGATATCCTCACCGTCGATGACCTGTTGACGACGTCCGTAGATGACCTTGCGCTGCTCGTTCATCACCTCGTCGTACTTGAGGACGTCCTTGCGAATCTCAGCGTTGCGTGCTTCGACGGTGTTTTGCGCGCGCTCGATCGCCTTGGAGACCATCTTGGCCTCGATCGCTTCGTCCTCGGGCATCGTGCGGTCCATGACCCACGACACGGCACCGGTGGCGAAGACTCGAAGGAGTTCGTCTTCGAGCGACAGGTAAAAGCGACTTTCGCCCGGGTCGCCCTGTCGGCCCGAGCGACCCCGGAGCTGATTGTCAATCCGGCGAGAGTCGTGCCGTTCGGTGCCGAGAACGTACAGTCCCCCGAGGGCTCGCACCTCGTCGCCGTCACTCTGGGTGAGGGGCTTCCACTTGGCGCTGGCCTTCTGATAGGCCGCGTCGTACTCCTCGGTGCCGGCGACGAAGCCCTGACTGGTGGCGTCACGCACGGCGAGTCCTTCGTAGTTGCCACCGAGAATGACGTCGACGCCTCGACCGGCCATGTTGGTGGCCACGGTCACCGCGCCCTTGCGACCGGCCTGGGCGACGATCTCCGCCTCACGGAAATGCTGCTTCGCGTTCAAGACCTCGTGGGCAATGCCGGCCTTCGAGAGTTCGCGGCTGAGTAACTCCGACTTCTCCACCGACGCGGTACCGAGCAGGATCGGTTGGCCGAGATCGGAACGCTCGCGAACGTCGTCGACGATCGCCTTGAACTTCGCGGCCTCGGTCTTGTAGATGAGGTCCGCTTTGTCGTCGCGCATCGCCGGCTGATTCGTCGGAATCGGCACGACCGAGAGCTTGTAGGTGTTGCCAAACTCGGCGGCTTCGGTTTCGGCGGTTCCGGTCATGCCCGCGAGCTTCTCGTAGAGCCGGAAGTAGTTCTGCAGGGTCACCGTCGCCCACGTGTGATTCTCTTCTTGGATTCGCACGCGCTCCTTGGCCTCGACGGCTTGGTGCAGGCCGTCGCTCCAGCGACGACCGTCGAGGGTGCGACCGGTGAACTCGTCGACGATCTTCACCTCACCGGCGTCGACCAGGTAGTCCTTGTCGCGGTGGAAGAGCTCCTTCGCCCGCAGTGCCTGGCCGAGTTGGTGCACGTAGTTCGTCGCCACCGCATCGTAGAGGTTGGTTACGCCCAGTTGACGCTCCACCTTCTCGATACCCGCTTCGGTGGGCACGACCGTCTTCTTCTCCTCGTCCACCTCGTAGTCAGTGTTTCGGGTAAGCGAACGAGCAATGGACGCGAACTGGTAGTAGAGCTTGGTGACGTCCGACGCCGGGCCCGAGATGATGAGGGGCGTACGCGCCTCGTCGATCAGGATCGAGTCGACCTCGTCGATGATGGCGTAGTGGTGACCGCGCTGGACCATGTGCTCGGCGCGACGCGCCATATTGTCGCGAAGGTAGTCAAAGCCGAACTCGGTGTTCGTGCCGTAGGTGACGTCCGCCGCGTAGGCCGCGCGCTTGTCCTCAAAGTCTTGGAGGTCAGGTCCAACCCGGCCCACGCTCAGACCCAAAAACCGGTGAAGCTCGCCCATCCAGTTCGCGTCGCGCGTGGCGAGGTAGTCGTTCACCGTCACGACGTGCACGCCGTTGCCAGCCAAGGCGTTCAAGTAGACCGGCAGCGTCGACACCAGGGTCTTGCCCTCGCCGGTTTTCATCTCGGCGATCCAGCCGAAGTGCAACGCCATGCCGCCCATAAGTTGCACGTCATAGTGGCGCTGTCCGAGTACGCGCGTCGCGCCTTCTCTCACGACCGCGAAGGCTTCGATCAGCAGGTCGTCGAGAGTTTCGCCCTCGGCGAGGCGCTCGCGGAACACGTCGGTCTTCGCGCGAAGTTCGGCGTCGGTCAGGGCCGCCATCTCCCCCGCGAGCTCGTTGATGAGCGGGACGAGTTCGCCGAGTTGACGAACCCGCTTGCCCTCGCCGGCCTTTAAAATCTTCTGAAATACGCTCATATCGTGTTTTACCCTACCGGTCGAACGGGGACTTCAAGAGGGCTACGAGTGCTGACCTGGTCTTTGACCCCACACCTGCCTGCGGCGGTGTCCGTGCGCACCCCGGGCAGCTCGCGCTCTCCCGCGGTGTTCTCGCACACTTCACCGGCTCCCTTGGCGATCACGATGATCGCCGCCGGGCAGGACTTACTTCTAAACCGCGCCATGCTCAGCGTCAATAAGACGCCTTACGTGGGTCGTTTCGCCCGCGACTGGCATCGACTTTCAACCACAGACCACCCGCAGCCCCACGCCCAATCTACGCGATGGCACCCTCAGTTCTTAGGGCGCGTTGCCAGGACGAGTAGGAGTCGCAGGCTGAGCACCAGACTCGCCACTGGCACCAAAAGTCGGCGCCACCCTCGAGCGGTCTGGATCTCGAAGCGAAGGGCGCTTCGATGGTGCGCGATCACCATCTCGCGCGACACCCTCGAACGCGACACGCCTTCGATGTGGGTCACCACCGCGTCACTCGTCGAGGCCACCTGGTAGCCGTGCTCGCGTAGCTGCCAGCAGAGTGCCATGTCCTCCGCGAACATGAAGTAGCGCTCGTCGAAGCCGCCGACTTTCTCGAAGGCGGCGCGACGCACGAGAAAACACGCTCCCGATACCCAATCGACCGTGCCGTCACTTCTCGTGGAGCGGTAGCGCTTCGTGGCGGGGTTCGTCGGCCAGAGTGGGGCGAGTACCGCGTGCAGACCGGCGAGCCAGACGTTCGGGAACACTCTCTTCGAGGGATAGATCGTACCGTCGGGACGAAGGATCATGGGGCCGACGAGGGCCACTTCGCGGTGCGCTTCGAGGTACGCCGCGAGAGCCAGCACGCCCCCCTCGTGCACGACGACGTCGGGGTTGGAGACCAGTACGTACTTCGAGCGTCGCGCGGCGGCGACGCCTCGATTCACCCCTCGTCCATAACCCAGGTTCACGCCCGGCGACACGAGGGCGATCCCGGGCTCTAACAGCGACGACGGCACCGAGCCCACCTCACCATTTTCCACCACGACGATCGACGCGACGTCGTTGTCCAAGAGTGAGTCCACGCACTCGACCAACACCTGATCGGCGTGGTAGTCCACGATGACCGCCACCACGTCGTTGGACACGTCGATCACGGCGTCACCTCGTCGCGACGCAGGTCGAGGACCAGTCGCGCGACCGCGTCGCGCCACGCGGGCAGCGCGGCGAAGCTCGAGGCGAACTTGTTCGTGTTGAGGTCGCTGCGCGCGGGTCTCGTCGCCAAGGGCGGCGGCGACAGCTCACCGGTCTTGATGGGCGTGGCGAAGTCGTCACCTCTCGCCAGGACCGTGCCCACGTGAGCCGCGACGTCGAACCAGGTCGTCGCGTCGCTGTTCGCCACGTGCCAGATCCCGCCGGGTCGCTCACGTACCAACGTCACCAACGAGCGAGCGAGATCGCTCGCCGACGTGACGGTGCCCATTTGGTCGTCCACGAAGCGAACCGTCGCGCCCGACGCCGCGCGCTCGGCGATCACGTGCACGACGTTTTTCCCGCGCACTCCCATGACCCACGACGTGCGCACGATGGTGTCTTCGGGCAGGCAGTGCCGTTCCCCGTCTCGCTTCGACGCGCCGTAGACGCTCAGTGGCCTCGTCTCGTCTTCTTCGACGTAGGCGGCACCCTTGGTACCGTCGAATACGTAGTCCGTCGAGATGGTGACGAGGTGCGCTCCCACGTCACGCGCGCCCAACGAGAGGTTCGCCGTGCCGTTTTCGTTCACGTCAAAGCAGGTCTCGACGTCGTCCTCCGCGCGGTCGACAGCCGTGTAAGCCGCCAGGTGAACGACCGCGTCGGGTCGCGCGGCGCGCAGTGAGCGCAGCACGGCGTCACGGTCCGTGACGTCCAGATCGTGGCGGTCGAGACCCAGCACCTCGAACTCGTCCTCGCCGACGGGCTTCGCGTCGGGTTGGAACGACGCGTCACCGCCGAGCGGCGTCAGGCCGCGGAGCGTGTCGAGGAGGTCGACGCCGACTTGGCCGGCCGCGCCAGTGACGAGGACGCGGATCGCGCGACTCACCGCTGAACCGCGCCACGCGGTCGCACGTGCACCACGTCGCCGGCGCCGAAAGCTCGAACGGCGCCGTCGACCTCGACGAGGAGCTGACCCGATTCGTCGACGCCGCGCGCGAAGCCACTGCACGAACCATCGAGCTGTTCGACTCGTACGTATTGTCCGATCGTGGCCAGAGCCCGGGTGTACTCGTCTCGAAGTGCCACGCGACCTTCTTTCGAATCGAGACGTGAACAGCGCGCTTCAATCTCCTCGAGCACGATGTCGAGCAGCGCCCGGGGCGCGATGGTGACGCCCGTCTCGCCACGTACTGAGGTCGCCGCGACGTCCTCGGGACCCTCGTAGGTGAGGTTCACCCCGAGACCCACCACGACCGCGAAGCCACTCGTGGTCTTCACGACCTCCGCGAGGAGCCCGGCGAGCTTGTGCTGCCCGACGACGAGGTCGTTGGGCCACTTCAGCTGCGGTCGCAGACCACAGAGTCGCTCGAGCGCCGAACGTGTCGCGAGCGCCACGATCGCCACGACCAACTGCAGTTGCGTGGCGTCGAGATTCGGCCGCAGCAGTATCGAACAGAGCAGTGACGCCCGAGGTGGCGACACCCACGCCCGATCGAGGCGGCCGCGACCGGAGCTTTGAAAGTCGGCCAGGGCGACCAGGCCCTCGGCGAGGTCGTCGCGCACCTGGTCGAGCAGGTACGTGTTGGTCGAGTCGATCTCGGCAAAGTGCTCAACGCGCCAAACAATGGGACTCACATCCAAACATTAGGGTTTAAGGGACGAGTGCTAGAAAATGACAGGCTCGGTACGGAGGTTTGCGTGTTAAAGAAAGTCCTGATCGCCAATCGCGGTGAGATCGCGGTGCGCGTGATCAGGACCTGTCGCGAAATGGGTATCGCCACGGTCGCCGTCTACTCCGAACTCGATCGCAACGCCCTACACGTGCGACTGGCCGACGAGGCGTACGCCCTCGGGGGCCAATCGGCCGCCGAGAGTTACCTCAACACCGAGGCGATCCTCGACGTCATCCAACGCTCGGGCGCCGACGCCGTGCACCCGGGCTACGGATTCTTCTCGGAGAACACCGACTTCGCCAGGGCCATCACCTCGCGTGGGGTGACCTTCGTCGGCCCGCCCCCCGAAGCCATTGAGGTGATGGGTGACAAGATCTCCTCGCGTCTCGCCGCTGAAGCCGCCGGGGTCGCCGGGGTGCCTGGTCGTAGCGAAGTCCTACGGAGCGCGAGTGACGTTGTCGACTTCGGTGCCGAGTTCGGCTGGCCCGTCGCCATTAAGGCCGCCTTCGGCGGCGGCGGACGGGGCATGAAGGTAGTGAGTGCCCCCGACGAGGCCGACGCCGCCTTCGAGAGTGCGCAACGCGAGGCACTCAGTTATTTCGGCCGCGATGAGTGCTACGTCGAGCGCTACCTGACGTGGCCGCGCCACATTGAGATGCAGGTCCTCGCCGACGCGCACGGCACCACGCTCTGGCTCGGTGAGCGCGACTGCTCGGCGCAACGTCGTCACCAGAAGTTGATCGAGGAGTCGCCGGCCGCGAACTTCCCCGACGACGTGCGCCTCGCCATGGGTGAAGCGGCCGTCAAGGTCTCGAAGGCCTGCGGCTACGTGAACGCGGGTACGGTCGAATTCCTCTACCAGGACGGCGCGTTCTTCTTCTTGGAGATGAACACGCGCCTCCAGGTCGAACACCCGGTCACCGAACTCGTGACCGGACTCGACCTCGTGGAGTGGCAACTGCGCATCGCCGCCGGCGAGCGACTGGACTTCTCCCAGGACGACGTGCAGCGAAACGGGCACGCCATCGAGGTACGCATCAACGCCGAGGACCCCTCCGGTGGGCGGTTCATCCCCTCGCCCGGCACGATCACCCGCTTCGACCAGCCCTCCGGTCCCGGCGTCCGCCTCGACGCCGGCTACAGCGCGGGCGACACGATCTCGCAGTACTACGACAATCTCATCGGGAAACTCGTGGTGTGGGCGGCGGACCGCGAAAGGGCGCGACGACGGATGCTGCGCGCGATCGAGGAGACCACCATCGAAGGTGTCCCCACGACGCTCGCCGCGGACGTCGTGATTCTCACGAGCGAAGAGTTCGTCAGCGGAACCCACTCGACGAAGTGGGTGGAGACCGATCTCGACTTTTCCACCTTGCCCACGCCCGCGGCGGTGGCGCTGTCGATTGGCGAGGGCGGCGTGCGCAAGGACGTCACGGCTGAAGTGAACGGACGACGCGTCACGGTGGCCCTGTGGGTACCCGAATCCGAAGAGGACGTCCTGGCCCGTCCCCAGAGCACCGCGCTGAAACCCCGGCGTGAGCACCACAGCGGCGTGCTCGGCAGCGGGTCGGGCAAAGTGACCGTGCCGATGCAGGGCACCATCGTGAAGGTGAACGTCGTCGTTGGCCAACAAGTCGAAGCCGGCGAGACCGTCGTCATTCTCGAGGCGATGAAGATGGAGAACACCGTCAACGCGGAGAAGTCCGGAGTCGTCAAAACCATCTACGTCGCGACCGGCGACTCCGTGGGCGCGGGCGACGTCGTCGTGGAGATCGAATGACGATCCAAGAACGTGTGGCTGAGACGATCGAGCAGGCGCGCGGCGACTTGATTGCACTAAGTCACTTCATCCACGCGCACCCCGAACTCGGCTACCAAGAGTTCGAGTCCTCCAACGCGGTCGCGAACGCCGCCGAGGCGATGGGCTTTCGCGTCGATCGAGGTATCGCTAACCTGCCGACGGCCTTTCGCGCGATCATGGGCACCGGCGACTTCCACGTGGTCTACTGCGCCGAGTACGACGCACTGCCCGACGTGGGCCACGCCTGCGGACACAACATCATCGCGGCCTCCTCACTCGGCGCGGCCCGCGGATTGGGTGAGGTCGCCGACGAGCTAGGTCTCACGGTGACGCTTCTCGGCACGCCCTCGGAAGAGGGTGGCGGGGGCAAGATCGACCTCATCAACGCGGGCTACTTCGACGACGTGCACGCGGCGTTGATGATCCATCCCTTTCCGAGCGAACGTCTCGAAGCAATCTGCCTCGCGGTGGATCACTTCGACGTCTCGTTCGCGGGCAAAGAAGCCCACGCCTCCGCGGCGCCGTGGGAAGGCGTCAACGCACTGGACGCGCTCACCATCTCCCAAGTCGCGCTTGGACTGATGCGCCAACAACTTCGACCTGAGGACCAGGTACACGGCATCGTCACCGAAGGTGGCTCGGCGGCCAACATCATCCCGAGTCGAGTCGTCGGGCGCTTCATGGCACGTTCGTCGACGGCCACGCGCTTGAGCGAACTGCGCGAGCGCGTGAACGCCTGCTTCGAAGCCGGCGCTCTCGCCACCGGCACCACGCTCGTCATCGAAGAGTTGGGCCATCAGTTCTCGCACATGGTCTCGGACAAGGAGATCCTCGCCCACTACCGTCGCGCGGCCGAGGCCCTCGGACGGAGCTTCGCGCTCGACGACGAAGGGGCGCCGAAGCCCACCATCTCCACCGACATGGCCAACGTCTCACTCGTCGTGCCGTCGATTCACCCCCTCTTGATGATTCCGACGCACGGCGCCTGCAATCACCAGCCCGAGTTCACGGCCGCCTGCGTGACGCCCGCCGCCGATCGGGCCGTCGTCGACGGCGCCGTGGCACTCGCTCATACCGTGGTGAGTGTCGCCCAAGACAGCGCCCTGCGCGAAAGGTTGGTACAACGCACATGATGATCGAACACGCCCTGTTGGCCGTGACGCCTGGCCACGAGAGCGACTTCGAAGCGTCGATGGCTATAGCACTGCCGATCATTGAGTCGGCCGACGACTGCTTTGGCGCCGAAGTGCGACGACAGGCTGAAGATCCTTCGATCTACCTCCTGCTCGTTCGATGGACCTCGGTGGAGGCGCACCTGGCGTTTCGAGAGACGGATCTCTTCGCGTCGTGGCGTGCACTCACCCACCACTTCTACCGCGAACCACCGAGCGTCACCCACTTTCACGAGCCAATCTCTCGCTAGGTAGCTTGGTAGACCCCGAACTCCGTTCGTAGCACGTCGGCGACCTCACCCAGCGTGGCGAGTCGCGCCAATGCGATCTTCATCGGGTAGAGCAAGTTCGCCGAGCCCCGCGCGGCGGTGGCGACGTCGTCGAGGGCCGCGCGCACCGCGTCGTTGTCGCGCGAGACTTTGAGTTGGCGGACCCTTTCGACTTGGGCCCTTTGTTGCGACTCGTCGACGGGAAACACGTCAGCCTTGGTCGTCTCGTCCTCGACGAACTGGTTGACGCCCACGACCACCTTGTCACCTCGCTCGACACTTCTCGCGAACTGGTACGCCGCCGCCTCGATCTCATCCTGGAGGAAGTGCGCTTCAATCGCGGCCACCGAGCCACCCATCTGGTCGATTCGCTCGATGTACTCGAGCGCGCGTTGTTCGACCTCGTCGGTCAGCGACTCGACGAAGTACGAACCGGCCAAGGGGTCGACCGTGTCGGTGACGCCCGACTCGTAGCCGAGCACCTGCTGGGTGCGCAGCGCCAGTTTGGCCGCGCGCTCGGTGGGTAGCCCGAGCGCCTCGTCAAAGCCGTTCGTGTGCAGGCTCTGCGTTCCTCCGAGCGCGGCGGCGAGTCCTTGGATGGTCACGCGCACGATGTTGTTCTCGGGCTGCTGGGCCGTGAGGGTCGAGCCCCCGGTCTGGGTGTGGAACCGCAGCATGGTGGACTTGGGATCGGTCGAGCCGAAGCGTTCACGCATGATCGTCGCCCACAGTCGCCGGGCCGCGCGGTACTTGGCGACCTCTTCGAAGAGGTTGTTGTGAGCGTTGAAGAAGAAACTCAATCGCGGCGCGAAGTCGTCGAGCGCGAGACCCGCGGCGAGGGCCGCCTCCACGTAGGCGATGCCGTTCGCGAGCGTGAAGGCGATCTCTTGGACGGCCGTCGAACCGGCCTCGCGGATGTGGTAGCCCGAGATCGAGATGGTGTTCCAGCTGGGTATCTCCTTGGCGCAGTACGCGAAGGTGTCCACGACGAGTCGCATCGAAGGCCGCGGTGGGTAGATGTAGGTGCCGCGCGCGACGTACTCCTTCAAGATGTCGTTCTGGATCGTGCCGCGTAACTTCTCGCCCGCGATCCCTTGCTCTTCGGCGACCAACTGGTAGAACAACAGCAGTGTCGCCGCCGTGGCGTTGATGGTCATCGACGTGGTGACCTCGTCGAGGGGCAGGCCCGCCAGCAGCAGTCGCATGTCCTCGAGGGACGAGATCGCGACGCCCACCTTGCCAACCTCACCTTCGGCGCGTACGTGATCGCCGTCGAGGCCCATCTGGGTCGGGAGGTCGAAGGCGCACGACAGACCCGTCTGTCCGGCCCCCAAGAGGAACTTGAAGCGCTCGTTGGTGGCCTCGGCCGTGCCGAAGCCGGCGTACTGGCGCATCGTCCAGAGCTTGCCGCGGTACATCGTCTCCTGGACACCACGGGTGTAGGGGTAGGCACCGGGTTCGCCGAGCTGGGTTTGCTCGTCGAAGTCCTTGAGGTCGGCGCCACGGTAGACCGTCTTCACCTCAATGCCCGAATCGGTGAATCGCTCGCTCGTGCCCACGAAGTCAAGGTTAGGCGTTGCCCGTCGCGGCACGAAGTCCCGCGAATGCTTCGACGCCACCCGATGATTCCCGCGCGTCGCGTGCCAGCGAGCAAGATGGAGGGATGTACTGCTCGAACTGCGGCGCCCTGGTCCCTGCGGGCAGGTGTCCGGCCTGTGACGTCATGCCGACGACGTCGGCGAGCGGCCGCGACGACGCCACGACCGGGCTGGTGCTCGCCAGTTTCTGGCGACGGGCGGGCTCTCGCGTCGCCGACGACCTCCTGCTCATCATCCCCGGGGTCGTCATCTTCGCCCTCGTCGCCGCGCTGAGCAACGTCGTCGTCGCCTGGATCGCTTTCTTCGCGCTCACCGGCGGTTACGTCATCGGCTTTCTCATTGGGCCCGCGGGACAGACGCTCGGCGGACGCGTCGCGAGCACCCGCGTACGCGACGCGCGAAGCGGCAAGATGATCACGCTGCGCCAAGCGTCGCTGCGTTGGGGCTTCGTGACGCTCTACGGCTCCCTCGAACTCGCGGGGAGCCACTGGGCCTACGCGGTGGTGGCCTTCTCACTCATCGACAATCTCTACCTGTTCGTCGATCCACGGCGTCAGACCCTGCACGACAAGTTCGCCAGCACCATCGTCGTGATGGCCTAGACGCGCACCGCGTGGGGCATGCACAGATCGTCGTACTCGGCGATCTGGATCGGACCGGCGTTCTCCCCGCAGGCCGGACACGACGGATCGCGGCGGACCTTGAACGTTCGAAAGGTCTGCTCCAGCGCGTCGTAGGTCAGTAGTCGACCCGCGAGGGACTCACCCAGTCCCAGAATCAACTTGATGGCTTCGACGGCCTGTAGTGAGCCGATAATGCCCGGCAGCACGCCGAGCACCCCGGCCTCGGCGCAACTGGGCGCGAGTTCGGCGGGCGGTGGCTCGGGAATCATGCAGCGATAGCAGGGGCCGACGTAGGGCTCGAAAACGGTGACCTGTCCGTCGAAGCGGAAGATGGAACCGTGCACGACGGGAATGCGCTTCAACAGCGCGGCGTCGTTCACCAAGTATCGCGTAGGGAAGTTGTCGGTGCCGTCGACGATCACGTCGTAGCCGTCGATGATGTCCACGATGTTGTCGGCGCCGAGTCGCACGTCGTAGGTGAGGACCTTGACGTCGGGGTTCATCGCCGTGAGAGCCGCCTTGGCGCTGTCGACCTTTCGCATCCCGACGCGGTCCATCGTGTGCAGGATCTGACGCTGTAGATTCGACGAGTCCACGACGTCCATGTCGATGATGCCAATGGTGCCCACGCCAGCGGCGGCGAAGTAGAGCGCGGCGGGAGAGCCCAGTCCACCCGCGCCGAGCAACAAGACCTTCGCGTCGAGCAGCTTCATCTGGCCCTCTTCACCCACTTCGGGCAGGAGAAGGTGTCGAGCGTAGCGAAGGCGCTGGTCTTGGGTCATGGTGCGCGGGGTACTCCACGCGAGTCCTTCGTCCTTCCATTTGTTGAAGCCCCCGATGATGGACACGACGTCGCTGTAGCCGAGGTCTTGGAGCGTCTTGGCGGCGAAGGCGCTGCGCGTCCCTCCTGCGCAGTACACCGCGACGGGCGCACTCTTGTCGCGAAGACGACCCTCGACGGAGAACTCGAGCTGCCCCCGAGGCACGTGGATCGCGCCGGGTACGGCACCTTGTTCGTACTCGTCGGGTTCGCGAACGTCGAGCAACGTGTAGTCGTCGAGACGCGCGGCGACCTCGTGGGGATCGATTTCACGGATCTCGGCCTTGGCGGCGTTCAGTAGGTCTCGCGGTGATGGCAAAGCGGCGCTCCTTTTCGGTCCTTAAACCCTACCCGCTTGGTCAACAATTCAGTTCGCCGTACCTGCTAGACCCGACGCGTGGAACTCCGTGAACTACTCGCCCGCCGACGCATGACGAGGTCCTTTGACGGAACGCCCGTCGACGACGCCTGGCTCGACGAACTCTGCACCGAGGCGCTCTGGTCGCCCACGGCGGGCAACAGCGCGGGCGTGCGTCTCTACACGTTGGGGGTCGATCACGTCGCGGCCTACCTCAACGTCGCCTCCGACGAAGTGTGGCGGGCGAGTTCACGGCGTTACCAAGGAATCTCTCGGGCGGGCGGTGCCGTCTTGGTCACGTCGCGTCCCCAGGACTACCTCGCGCGCTACGGCGAAGCCGACAAGGTCGCCTCGGGACTGAGCGACCGCGAGAACTGGCCGCTGCCCTACTGGCACACCGACGCCGCGATGGCGACGATGTCGTTGTTGCTCTTGCTCGAAGAGAGCGACTGGCAGGCCACCCTTTGGGGGAACTTTCGAAACAACGACGCCGTCTTGCGCTGGGCCGGTATCGGCGACGAAGAGCTCTTCGTCACCGTCTTCGTGGGGCGCGCTGACGGGAAGGACGTCTCGTCGAGTTCACTCGGCCGTGCGGTGCCGAGGCGCTCCGAAAGGGTCCGCCGAGTGGTCCCTTAGCCCGTCGCGCCGTTCGAGAGCGCGACGAGGTACTCGACCAAGGTGCGCGTGGAGAACGCCGTGGCGCCCTTGGTCAGGTAGCCACGCGCGGCGTCCGCGCGAGCGGGCCCGGCGATGTCGAGGTGCGCCCACGACCGGCCGTTCGTGAAGCGACGCAGTAACAGCGCCGCGGAGATCGATCCGGCCCGTGGTGGTTTGCCAATGTTCTTCATGTCCGCGATGTCAGATTCGATGTGCGACTCGTAACTCTCGACGAGGGGCATGCGCCAGAGCGCCTCGCCACTTCGTGCACTCGCTTGGGCCAAGAGACTCGCGAGTTCGTCGTTCGAGACGAACATCGCGCCGACCTCGTCGCCCAGGGCGACGTTTTGAGCCCCCGTCAACGTCGCCACGTCGATGATGGCGTCGGGACTGACCTCCGCGGCGAGGCTGAGCCCGTCGGCCAGAATGAGCCGGCCCTCGGCGTCGGTGTTGAGCACTTCGATGGTCATGCCGTTACGAATAGTGAGGACGTCGCCGGGCTTCGTCGCCCGATCACCGAGGAGGTTCTCCGTCAAGGGAGCGATTGCCGTCACGCGAACGTTGAGGGCGAGTCGGCTGGCGAGCGAGATGACGGCCATGACGACCGCCGCGCCCGTCATGTCGGTCTTCATGGCCATCATGCCGTCACCGGACTTGATGGAGAGTCCGCCCGAGTCGAACGTCACGCCCTTGCCCACGAGCGCCACGTGAGGAATCGTGGCGCCGCCTTGGGGATCGTACGTAGCGTAGACGAGGCGCGTCGGTTGCGCGGAGCCCTGTCCCACCCCGAGCAGTCCACCGAGGCGCTCCTCCTTGATCCTCGACTCGTTCCAGACCTCGACGGTGACGTGTTCGTCGCCGTCGAGGCGTTCGCCGATCTCGTTCGCGAGGACCTTTGGTGCCATGGAGCCCGCCGGTGAATCCACGAGATACTTGGCCCAATTGACGCCGTCGGCGATGAGCACGCCGTGCTCGACACCTTTGGTGACGGCGTCGTGCACCGCCACCGTCGGCAGCGGGACACCGATCGGCACGACGTCGAACGTCGAGTCGGTGCCCTGATTCTTGAAACTGTAGGAAGCGAGGAGCGCGCCTTCACTCAGCGCCTGAGCGATGCTCGAAGGCTCACGAAGACCGTCCGTCGGGAGGAGAAACGCGATCGAGCCTTCGCCAGTGGCGCGAAGGACGCCGGCGCCGGCGAGTCGGTACGCGTTGGCGTCTTGATCACTCGAACCAATCGACACGAAAGCCACGTTCGAACTCTGAAGCGAGCGAAGCACCACCGAGCTCCCGACGTCGTCCTTCAGTCCTTGACGTGCACACCACTCCTTCGTCAGGGTGCGAGGAATCTCTTGGCCACCGAGGCTCTGAGGAATGGCGTCACTGATCGTGCCAACTCCGTCCTTAAAGAGCACCGGCAACGCGATTGTCGCCTGCGTCAGCGCCTCCTTGATCGACGAGACTCGTGCCGTTCGTGTCATGGCAACCCTTCACTAGTCATGAACCCGTGCGGTTCGGTGATGCGGTCCTTCGGCCCAACGAGCCAGCGTCCAGACCAAATCGCTGAGGCGATTGAGGTAGGCATTGACGAAAGAATCCTCGAGGGGGTAGCCCACGGCCACGCGTTCCGCGCGTCTGATCACCGTACGCGCCACGTCTAAGGCGGCCGAGAGCTGTGTCTCTCCCGGAACGACGAACTCCTTGGGCATCTCGATCTCACTGGAGAGTGCGTCGATCTCTCGTTCGAGGCGTTCGATCATGCTCGACGTCACGAGTGACGTCTCGGCGACGAGTTTGTGTCGATTCGCGGGCAGCGTCGCGACCTCGGCCATGAGCACCCAGAGATCGCGCTCGAGCGTGATCAAGAGTTCGTTAAGGCGCGAACCCGGCTCGCTCAGTGACCGCGCCCAGCCGAGCGTCGCCTGCGCCTCATCGACCGCACCATTGACTTCAACGGGCTCGGCACTCTTCGCGACACGCCCTCCGAAGTAGAGCCCCGTGGTGCCGTCGTCACCACCACGCGTGTAAATCTTCACGTCGCTAGCGTAGTGAACCGAAGCATCCCCAGTAACCTGAGGAACCAATGGAGCCAACTCTTCGACCGCCGTTCGCCCGCCCGAGTGGGGACGATCCCTACCTGAGGGCGCTGGCCGAGCGCGTCCTGATCTTCGACGGCGCCACGGGCACCAATCTCCAGCTCCAGCACCTCAGCGCCGACGATTTCGGGGGACCGGCCCTCGAGGGCTGCAATGAGATCCTGAGCGTGACGCGACCCGACGTCATCGAGGCGCTCCATCGATCGTTCTTCGACGTCGGGGTGGACGTCGTCGAGACCAACTCCTTTGGATCGTTCTCCGTAGTGCTGGCCGAGTACGGCGTCGCCGATCGCACCCACGAACTCGCGTTCGCTTCCGCCCGGATCGCCCGGCGCGTCGCCGACGGCTACGCCAGCACCGACGAGCCAAAGTTCGTGGCGGGGTCGATGGGTCCGGGCACGAAGTTCCCCACCCTCGGCCAGATCTCGTACGACGATCTCTCCGCGAGCTACGAGGAGTTGGCCTTCGGCCTCTTAGAAGGCGGCGTTGATCTCTTACTCGTCGAGACCATGTTCGACCTGCTCTCGGGAAAGGCCGCCATCGCCGCGTGTCACCGGGCCATGGTGCGCCACGGAAGAATCGTGCCGATTCAAGCCCAGGTGACGATCGAGCTCACGGGCCGGATGCTGCCCGGCACCGAGATCGGCGCCGCCGTCGCGGCGCTGTCACCGCTGGGCGTCGACGTCCTTGGTCTCAACTGCGCGACGGGACCGGTCGAGATGTACGAACCGCTTCGCACGCTCTCGGACAGCGCGCCGATGGCCCTGTCCTGCATGCCCAACGCCGGTCTACCGAGCGTCGTCGAGGGCAAGATGCACTACGATCTCACGCCCGACGCGCTGGCCGAACACCTCGCGAAGTTCGTCACCGAGTCCGGCGTCCAAGTGGTAGGTGGCTGCTGTGGCACCACGCCCGAACACCTCGCGCGCGTCATCGAAACGGTGCGACCGCTCGCGGCCGCGAAGCGTTCGCCCGTCGTCGACCACGCCGTCGCGTCGATCTACTCACCGGTCAGCTACCAGCAAGACCGCTCGGTCCTGTTGGTGGGCGAACGAACGAACGCGAACGGCTCAAAGAAGTTCCGCGACGCGATGCTCGAGGGCGACTGGGACACGTGCGTTGAGATCGGCCGCGAACAGATCAAGGAAGGCGCGCACGTCTTGGACGTCTGCGTCGACTACACCGGCGCCGACGGCGTTCGTGACATGAACCAAGTCATGAGCCGGCTTTCGACACAGTCCTCTGTTCCGATCATGATCGACACGACCGAAGCACCCGTCGCGCGCCAGGCCCTCACCTGGCTCGGCGGCAAGCCTTTGCTCAACTCCGTGAACCTCGAAGAGGGCGACGCGCCCGGCACCCGACTCGACAGCTTCCTGTCGCTCGCCGCCGAATTCGGCGCGGCCGTGGTGGCGACCTGCATCGACGAAGACGGGCAGGCTCGCGACGCCGACTGGAAAGTGCGCGCCGCGAAGGCGATCACCGATCTCGCGGTTTCGCGTTACGGCCTCGATCCCCACGACATCTTCGTCGACACCCTGGCGCTGCCCCTGTCGACGGGCATGATCGAGTCACGTCGTGACGGCATCGAGACCCTCGAGGCCATACGACGGATCAAGAGCGAACTGCCAGGCGTTCGCACGATCCTCGGCCTCTCCAACATCTCGTTTGGACTCAATCCGGCCGCCCGACAGGTCCTCAACAGCGTCTTTCTCCACGAGGCCGCCGAGGCGGGTCTCGACGCCGCGATCGTGCACGCGTCCAAGATCCTCCCCTTGCACCGAATCGACGACGAGGCCCGACAGGTCTGCCTGGACCTCATCTACGATCGTCGTCGCGATGACTACGACCCCTTGAGCGAGCTGCTGCGACTCTTCGAAGGCGTGTCGACGTCGAACAACCAGGGTCCCGCACTCGACGACCTGCCTCTCAACGAACGTCTGAAGCGCCGCATTATCGACGGCGCGCGCGTCGGACTTGAGGACGACCTCAACGAAGCCATGAACGAGGGCGCGAAGCCCCTCACGATCGTCAACGACATCCTCCTCGACGGGATGCGCGTCGTGGGCGACCTCTTCGCCAGCGGCGAGATGCAACTTCCCTTCGTCCTGCAGAGCGCGGAGACGATGAAGACCGCCGTGTCGCACCTCGAACCTCTGATGGAGAAGAGCGATCAAGGGGGACGCGGTCGCGTCGTCCTCGCGACCGTGAAGGGTGACGTCCACGACATCGGCAAGAACCTCGTCGACATCATCCTGACCAACAACGGCTACGAGGTGATCAACCTCGGCATCAAAGTCGGCGTGAACGAGATGCTGAGCGCCGTCGAGGAGCACAAGGCCGACGCCCTCGGCATGAGTGGACTCTTGGTGAAGTCGACCCTCATCATGCGTGAGAATCTCGAGATCATGAACGAGCGCTCGATGTCCGAAGTCCCGGTCCTCCTCGGGGGCGCGGCCCTGACGCGCACCTACGTCGAACGTGACCTTCGAGAGATCTACGACGGTCGTCTCTTCTACGGCAAAGACGCCTTCGAAGGACTGCGCGTGTTGGACCAACTGGGAGAGATCCGCCGCGGAGGCACCGACGATCCCAACTTCGGTCGCGAGCTGTCCGAGAAGAAGGTGCAACGGCGATTCCGCGACCCGGCGCCGGAGCAGGCACTCGGGACGCCGAGCCGCAGTCCCGACGTCGAGACCGATAATCCCCTCTTCGTTCCACCGTTCCTTGGCAGTCGCGTCGCCAAGGGCATGTCCCTCGACGAGATCAGCGAGTTCTTGAACCTCACGGCACTCTTTCGAAACCAGTGGGGCTTCCGTCCCGAGAACGGGGAGGACGACAAGGAGTTCAAGGTGCGCGTCAGCGCCACGTTGCGTGAACAGATGAGCGTCGCCGTCGCCGAGAACCTACTGGTCCCCCAAGTGGTCTGGGGACACTACCCCGCCGCGTCGGACGGGAACGACCTCATCATCTTCGCGGACGAATCGCGCGACGAGGAGATCACGCGCTTTCACTTTCCTCGCCAGCACGTCGCGCCGCATCTCTGCGTCGCCGACTTCTTTCGCTCGAACGAGAGTCCCGAGCGCGACTACGCCAGCTTCATGCTCGTGACGATGGGTAGTCGTGTCTCGGAGCGCGCCCACCAACTCTTCGCCGACAACCGTTACACCGACTACTTGATGTTGCACGGTCTCGGCGTGGAGATGGCCGAAGCGCTCGCCGAACTGTGGCACCAGCGGATTCGTGAAGAACTCGGCTACGCCCAAGAAGACGGACCCACCCTCACCGGCCTCTTTCGCCAGCAGTACCGCGGCGGGCGCTATTCGTGGGGCTACCCGGCCTGCCCCGACCTCAGCGATAACGCGAAGGTGGCGGCACTGCTCGAATCGGAGCGAATCGGCGTGTCGGTTTCGGAGGGCTTCCAACTCCACCCCGAACAGACCACCGACGCCATTATCTGTCATCACCCCAAGGCCAAATACTTCGTCGCCTGACGAAGCGGCTCGCACTCTCGAAGTAGGACGTCGTTCGAATGGTCCGCGCGTCAGCGGGCGAGACCGTGGCCTTGTGCGACTATTGAGCGATGACCGGTTCCGACGCGTTAGGAATGAGCGACAACGTGACCGAAGCCGATTGGATTCGCGAACGACTCAGCCCGTGGCATTCGCGTCTGGTGACGTCGGTCGTTCCGGGCGGTTTCGACGCCTACGCCAGGATTCTGCACCCGGTGGAGCTACCCCTCGACGGAGGCCCCGTTCTTCGCTGGTCGGACGTGTCGCGCTGGAGTGGCGTCCCCCTGCACCCTCGGGTTCAGTGGCACGAGATCGCGCTGCCCCAGACGATTCCTCCCACGGAGCCTCCCTGGAGGAGTCAGGGCCCACGACAAGGCACCCTATTCTTCCCCGACGCCGAAGCGCTTATCGAGAACCTGTCGCGGCACACGGCGTCGCCGCACGAGTGTTTCTTCTGCCTGTGGGTCGGCTACTTCGGCGGCGCGGCCAAGTTCGTCCCCTTGGGTTCTCCCCCGGTGCACGTTCCCGCACCGGCGCAGCCTTCGCGGCTCGTCGAACTACCCTTTCGCGAGTACGGACTCTACGAAGGCTCGCTCGCCGGCGCCACCTCTCTCACGATGGCGAGCCGTCATCAGCGACAGACGCCGAATCTCTGGTGGCCGGCGGACAGATCATGGTGCGTCGCCAGCGAGATCGACCTCCCGTGGACCTACGTGGGCGCTTCGTCGGAGCTCATCGACCAGCTCCTTAGCGATGAACGACTTGAGACCGTGGCCGCGTCGCCGGGTGATCCGTTGTGGATCGACGTCGACGGTTGGCTCGCCGCCGTGATTGAGCACGCTGTCGACGAAATCCTCTCCAAGGGCTCAGTGAATCTGCACCTCGCTGCGGGCACCGTCACCGCGCAGTGGGAGCCGTCTCGTAGACGAGGAAGGGGAACGATCACCACCCGGTCCGAGAGGACCGGTGGCTGGGGTGGTGGCGGCTCCGCGGTCAACGCGCGTGATCCCGATGAGAAGAGACGACAGATCTCGCTGCAAATCCGCCGTGCGATTCTCTCGCTGGTCGCCGTGTGATCGCCAACGGTGAACCCAACTCCGAGAGGATGACGGAATCGTCAAACCCTGCTCCGAAGGCGGATGCACCTGAAGAACGTCAAGCTCTCGACCCCCAGACCGCACCTCGCCGCCCCGATCAACGAGGCCGGCGCGCTCAGCGGCGTAACAGTGGGGCCGCGACGGGCGTGGCGTCTCTTAAGGCTTCACGAGCGTGATAGCTCGAGCGCGTGAGGGGCGAAGACTGCACGTGGCGCAGGCCAAGTCGTCGACCACGTTCGGCGAGGTCGTCGAACTCAGCCGGCTCCCAGAAGCGAGCGACCGGAAGGTGACGTTCGCTGGGCCGAAGGTACTGCCCGATCGTGACGATCTGCACCCCGACGGCCGCCAAGTCCGCCAACGTCTCTTCAACTTCGTCAACCGTCTCGCCTAGTCCCACCATGAGGCCGGACTTCGTCGTCAGGCCGGCGTGCGCACCGCGCGCGAGGACGGTCAGCGAGCGCAGGTACCCGGCGCTCGGACGAACGGCCCGTTGGAGTCGAGCAACGGTCTCAACGTTGTGGTTCAGCACGTCGGGGCGCGCGTCAGTGAGAATCCGCAACGAATCGGCGTCGCCCTTGAGGTCGCTCGTCAACACCTCGACGTTGGTGCTCGGCGAACGCTCGCGAATCGCCCGCACGCTCTGGGCAAGGGCACCCGCGCCGCCGTCGGCGAGGTCGTCACGCGCCACGCACGTGATGACGGCGTGGGCCAGGTTGAGACGAACGACGGCCTCGGCCACGCGTTCGGGCTCGGTGGGATCGAGCGCCAGTGGTTTACGAGTGTCGACGAGACAGAAGCCACACGCCCTCGTGCAGCGTTCCCCGTTGACCATGAACGTCGCCGTTCCCGAGGACCAGCATTCGAAGATGTTCGGACACCCCGCCTCTTCGCACACCGTCACCAGACGCAGGTCTTCGGTGAGTTTGCGAAGCGACTGGTACTCAGTGCCCATGTGGGCCCCAATGCGGAGCCACTCGGGCTTGCGCACGTTGAGCGCAAGGGCCGCGTCGGGGTCGACCCCGGCCTTGCGCAGTCGTCGAATGAGGGGACGCTCCTCTGACGTGGTAGCGACGCTTCGGTCCACGCGAGCGACGCGCGACACGCCGCCGAGGTGGCGCTCGAGTTCTTCGCCCAAGAGGTTTTCGACGGCAAGCGTGGTGACGGCGACGCCGAGCGAATTCAATGAGGCCACGGGCTTATCGGGAATGCCGCAGGGCACGATGGCCCTAAACCCCTCGAGATCGATCTCGACGTTGAGCGCCACCCCGTGCAGGGTGCGCCGATGACCCGCCTCGTTGCGTTCGGTACGAACACCAACGGCGGCAATCTTCGAGGGAGACCCTTCGAGGTGCGCCCACACGCCGGGGTACCCCTCGAGTCGGCCGACGTCGCCGAGCCGTCGTTCGGCGTCGGCGCGACGGACCGCGGCGATGACGGCGTCTTCGAGCTTGCGAACGTGGGCCTTACCGGCGGCGGGATCGTCGTCGACGCTCACGATCGCCCAGGCCACCACCTGGCCTGGGGCGTGGTACGTCACGTCGCCGCCGCGGTCGGCGTCGACGACTACCGCGTTCAACTGGTCGGGGGGTATGAGGAAGTGCTCCTCCAGCGTGCGTACGCCGCGGGTGTAGGTCGGTGGATGCTCGAACAACAAGACGTAGTCGTCACTCGCCTGCAGCAACGCACGCTGGAGATCGTTGGCCTCGGCGAATGAGACCCTGCCGAGGTGACGTCGACGCAACATCTAGCGCTCGCTCGCCAGGTCCATACCCGAAAGCAGTTCGGCCACTCGTTCAAGGTAGCTGGCCGCGCCCACCGGTTCACAGACCCGATGATCGAACGACAGACCCAGCACCAGCCGGCGACCCACCTCGAGGACGGGCGAGTCGCCGCGTTCGTTCACCACCGGCACCAGACGGACCGCCCCCATTGAAAGAATCGCGACCTCGGGCTGGATGATGATCGGGGTAGCCCAGAGCGTGTGCTTCGTCGGCGCGCCCGCGATCGTGAAGGTGCCACCCATGAGATCATCCGTCGTCAGTTGACGAGTCCCGAGACGACCGTCAAGTTCGTTGACTCGACGCGCCAACGCTCGTAACGTCAGACCCGCCGCCGCGTGCACCACGGGCACCAACATCCCGTCGTCCGCTATCGCTCGAACGACGCCCAGGTTGACGGTGCGGTGCACCACCAACTCGTCGCCCGAGTACGTTGCGTTGAGGAATTCGAACTCGCCGAGCGCGCGAACGGCGGCCAGACTCACGACCATCTCGTCACTGATCGGCTCGCCGTCGCGCGTGACGCGACCGAGTTGATCGAGTTCGGCGAAGATCGCGCCGTCCACTTCCACGGCCACGAAGCCGTGAGGCGTGCTCTGACTCGACACCGACATGTGCTGGCCCATGCGGCGTCGCCCGTGGCTGAGGGGCACCACCAACTCTTCGCTCGGGCCCTTGGCGACGGCTCGCTCGGCGTCGCGGCGGGTGATGGCCCCTCCGGGGCCAGTTCCTTGGACCGAGCTCGGCGCGACGCCGCCGTCATTGAGGATACGTCGAACGACGGGTGACACCACGACGCCGTTGGGCGAAGGCTCTGGTGAGGGGATCGGCCCGGGGGTCTTCGCGGCGGCGGGCGCCGTCGTCGGCGCCGTCGGACGTGCCGACGTCGTCGGAGCCCCGCTCGGCGGCGCCACGACCGACCCCGCGTCAACGTTCTCGTCGATCACCGCGACGCGTGCGCCCGTTTCCACGGTGTCACCTTCGCCCGCGAGGATCTCCACGAGCACCCCCGCGGCGGGCGACGGCATCTCGGAGTCGACCTTGTCGGTCGAGACCTCAAACAGTGGCTCGTCGCGAGCGACGACGTCGCCCACCTTCTTGAACCACTGCGTGATGATTCCTTCGGTGACGGACTCACCCAGCGACGGGAGCGTGACGTCAGCCAACGTGCAACCCGCGACCGGCCAGGGCGAGGAGTGTCTCGCCGAAGGTCTCCGAGAGCGACGGGTGGGGCTGGATCAGCGCAGCCGCTTCTTCGGCGGTTGCTTCCCAGTTCACGGCGAAGTAGCCCGCACCCAACTGTTCGGTGACCCACGGTCCCGCCATGTGCACGCCGAGGATCTGCCCGCCGGTACCGTCGGGGCGCTTTTCTGCGATGATCTTCACGACGCCCTCGGTGTCACCGATGATCTGCGCGCGGGAGTTCCCACCAAAGGGGTCCTTCTTCACGACGACTTCGTAGCCCTTCTCCTTCGCGGCCGCTTCGGTGAGGCCACAGAAGGCGACCTCGGGATTCGAGTAGATGGCCCAGGGCACGCGGTCGTAGTCGACCGGCACGACGGGCTCTCCGAGAATGGTCTTGATGGCGACGATGGCTTCGGCGAAGCTCACGTGCGCGAGTTGGGGCGTCCCGGCGACGACGTCGCCCACGGCGAACACGTGCGGCGCCGCCGTACGCTGATAGCTGTCCGCCACCACGAAGCCACGCTCGTCGACCTCGACGCCCGTGCCGTCGGCCAAGAGCCCTTCAGTGCGCGGGCGTCGACCCACGGACATGACGACCATGTCGGCCTCCACGCTCTCTTCGCCTTCGACGGCGATGGTCGTCGAACCCTTCGTGGGCGTGTGGCCAGTGATCGTCGCGCCCACACGGATTTCGATGCCGCGTTTCTTGAACGAGCGCTGCACGACGCTGGCGACCTCACCGTCGCAGCCCGCGAGGATCGAGGGAAGGAATTCCAGAATGGTGACCTTGCTGCCCATATCCGAGAGGAGTGAGGCGAACTCGCACCCAATGGCGCCGCCGCCGACGACGGTGGCGCGTGCCGGGAGAGCGCTGAGGTCGAGGAACTCATCCGACGTGACGACGATCTTGCCGTCGACGTCAAAGCCGGGCAGGGTTCGCGGCACGGATCCCGCCGCCAAGATGATGTTGGCGCCCTTCGCCACGACGCCGGCGTCGGCGCCGTCGAGGATGGTGACGGTTAGATCTTTGTCCAAACGACCGGTTCCCTCGAAGATGGTGACCTTACGACCCTTCAAGAGTCCCGAGAGTCCCTTGAAGAGACGATCGACGATCTCGTTCTTGCGAGCTTGGCTGACGGCGAAGTCCACCGTCACGCTCTTCGCGTTGATGCCGAAGTCCGCCGAATGTTCGACCGTGCGATGGACGTGCGCGGTCTCGAGGAACTCCTTCGCCGGCACGCAGCCGCGGTGCAGGCACGTGCCACCGACCTTGTCACGCTCGACAAGGGCGACGTTGAGACCCGCCGCGGCGCCGTAGAGGGCGGCGGCGTAGCCACCAGGTCCTCCTCCGATTACGACGACATCGAACTGCTGGACCTCGTTAACCACGGTCTTTCCCTTCGGTTGTACAGCGCCATCCCCCAGAAGGAAAGCCTAATGTTTTTGCGCATATCCGAGCGCACGCTCAACGCCAGCGCGACGACGGCAGTGGTGGCGCGAGCGGCCGAGGAACCCTCGGCGATGACGACTGAGTCGTCGACTCAAGCGCACCTCGACGTGATTCAAGAGTTCGTCGAAACGGCGCGCTTCGTTGCGGGCTCCGCGTTCGGCGCGAGACGTCGTCGACCGAGGGTTCGCGCCTACGAGTGGCGACCGCGTTGCTCGTCGGCGGCGGACGTTGCCAGCTCGTCCACGAAGTCGTTCATGCGATCGCCCGAGTGCCCCTTCACCCAGGAGAACGTCACCTCGCGGCCAACCTCCAAGACGAGGGGTAGCAGTGCTTCCCAGAGGTCTCGATTCGCGACGCTTTGACCCTTGGTGTTCTTCCAGTTACGCCGCCGCCAACCGACGTACCACTGGTCGTGAAAACATTTCACCACGTAGTTCGAGTCACTGACGATCTCGATCGCGCCGTCGGGGTGCTCACGAAGTGCCTCGATGACCGCGATGACCTCCATGCGTTGGTTCGTGGTGTGCGCCTCGGCACCGCTCGCGAACTCCTCGACGCCACTCGCCCAGGCCCACCCGCCCGGTCCGGGATTGCCGCGGCACGCGCCGTCGGTATGAATTCGGATCATATGACTCGCGTTATCCAAGCGTCCGGGTCGTCGGTGAAACGCGTCACGGCCGGCGGCAAGTCACCGCGCAGCACCTGACCGAGCGTCACGTGTTCGAGCACTTCACGCAACGTGCCGCGAACGGCCACCCACACGTCGCGCAGGTGCGTGGCTTCACCCTCGTAGACGAGCGTCTCGGGACGCATGCCCCTGACTCCCGCCATAGGCCCACTCACCACGCGCAAGATGTCGGCGATCGTGATCTCGTCGGGGTCGTGGGCCAACTTGAAGCCGCCTTCGGGCCCGCGCTGGCTCGTCACGAGTCCCCCGCGACGGAGATCGGAGAGAATCGCGCCGAGGAACTTGGCCGGCAGGTCCTGTTCGTGGGCCAGGTGATCGGCGCTCACCGAGACGTCGCTCGCCGCCAGCGTCAGGAGAGCGCGAATGGCGTACTCAGCCTTGGCGGGAATCTGCATGGACCCATTCTGCCCCACCCCGTAGCGGCGCGCGAAGAGATTGCACGCGACTTCTAAGGTGAAGTCGTGTTCAACCTCGCCACGCGCCGCCTCTACCTGTGCGTAGGGGCGCGTGAGGACATGGCGAGCTTTCTGCCGGCTGTCCTTCGAGGCGGGGTCGACGTCGTGCAACTACGAGAGAAAGTCCAGCCCGCTTCCGCGCAGCTCGAACAAGCCCGCCTCATGATCCCCATCTGTCGAGCGTTCGACGTTCCCTTCATCGTGAACGACGCGCCCGAGCTCGCCGACGCGGCCGGCGCCGACGGCGTGCACGTGGGCCAAGACGACGCCAGCGTCGAGCGCTGTCGAGCATTACTAGGACCCGACGCCATCGTGGGGCTCTCCACGCACTCCGCCGATGAGTTCGACGGCGCCCTCGTCCAAGACGCGACGTACTTCAGCGCCGGCCCCGTCGTGCCCACACCCACCAAGGTGGGACGCGCCGGTACGGGGGTGGCGTACGCCGCCTTGAGCCAAGCCCGCAGTACTCGTCCCGTCTTCGTGACCGGCGGCGTCAACGCCTCCAACGTCGCCTCACTGGTGACGGCCGGACTGCGCCACTTCGTGGTCGTTCGCGCGCTCACGGAGTCGAGCACTCCCGAGCGATCGGCCCGCGACCTACGCCACGCGCTGGACGAGGCACTGTCAACGGTGTCGGTCGAGCCAACCTAACAACGTCGCCACCATTCGAGGGTCGGCCCGCAACTGGTGACCCGCGCCTTGAATGAGGCGCAGTTCCGCACGACCTTCCGCCGCGGCGACCAGGTCCCTCGCGTCCGACGCGGGCACTTCGATGTCGTCAGTACCGTGACCGATGAGGAGGCGCCGCGGCGGAATCGCGGCGACGGCCTTCATCGGATCGATGGCCAGAAGATCCTTGTAGAGCTCGTCGGGACCGAGCAACTCTTTTTCGTCACCCACGACACCGGCGACCTGCACCGCGCGGTGCAGTTCTTGGGCCGATCCGCTCCACGCCACGAGGTGCGCGGGCGCGGCGAACGTGGCGACGCCGCGCACTCGATCGTCCGCCGCCGCGACGGCCAGGGCCAACGATCCACCGAAGCCAAAGCCGGCCAGCGAGATCCTCCGATCACCCTCGGCCACGCGGTCGAGAATCGTCGCCAAGTCCTCGCGCCACTTCGACGCGGAGAACGTGCCCGTACTGCCGCCGACGCCCGACAGGGTTCCCGTCGCGACCAGCCAACCCGATTCGTTCGCGACGTGCTCGGCCAGTTCCGGCAAGAGCCCCGCCGCCTGACGTCCCATGCCCACCAGGCGCGGCAGACCGTGCACCAGCACGAGGGCGTGACCAACGACGGGGCGAGCGTTCGAATCAGATATTCGTAGGTCGAGCAGCGACGCGCCGCTTTGGAGCTGCTCGTGGGCGAGCACGAGTGACTAGATGCCTAGGCGTTGCGCCAGCAGTTCGCGGTGGTACGCCGGGTCCCCCAAGAACAGTTCCGAACTCTTCGCGCGTTTGAAGTAGAGGTGCGCGGGATGTTCCCACGTGAAGCCAATGCCACCGTGAATCTGGATGTTCTCCGCCGCGCAATGAAAGTAGGCCTCGGAGCAGAACGACTTGGCGAGACTCGCCGCGATGGGCAGCTCGTCGTTGCGCTCTTGGGCGGCCCAAGCCGCGTAGTACGCGGCGGACTTCGCCGATTCGACGTCGAGCAGCATATTGGCGCACTTGTGCTTTATGGCCTGGAACGATCCGATGGGTCGGCCGAACTGCACGCGATTCTTCGCGTACTCCACCGACGCGTTGAGCACTCGCTGCGCGCCACCGACCTGTTCCGCCGCGAGCGCGGCCTCGGCGACCTGCAACGTCGCTTCCAAGCCGGAGAGAGCACCACCGTCGTCGCCGACGAGTCGCGCCGGGGCGTCCAAGAATTCGATACGACTCTGCTTACGCGTCTGATCCATGGTCGAAAGGGACGCGCGCGAGACGCCCGTGGCGTCGCCGTCCACGGCGAAGAGCGAGAGGCCCCGGTCGGTCATCGCGGGCACGAGCAACAGCGTGGCCGTAGAACCGTCGGTGACGTAACTACGCACACCGTTGAGCACGAAAGCGTCGCCCGCGCGCGAGGCGGTGGTGGACGTCGTCGTGAGGTCCCACTCTCCGGCGTCGTCGGTGACGGCGAGGGTCGCGATGGTCGCGCCCGACGCGATGCCCGGAAGAAACGTCGCCTTGTCTTCGTCGTTGCCGACGAACAACAGGGCGTTGGCCGCGAGCGCCACGGTCGAGAAGTACGGCGAACAGAGCAGCGCCGCGCCCATCTCCTCAAAGACCACGTACAGTTCGACCGGTCCGAAGCCCTGTCCGCCGTACTCCTCGGGAATGCCGAGTCCCTGCAGGGCGAGCTCGTTCGCCATCTGCGCCCACACGGCAGGGTCGTAGCCCTCGGCCGTGGCCATGAGTCGACGGACTTCACTCTCGGGCGACTTTTCCTCTAAGAAGCGACGCACCATTTTGCGAAGCTCTTCCTGCTCTTCGCTAAAGCCAAAGTTCATTGCGAGCTCTCTTCTTCTGCGCGCGAACGGCGCCATGGTCGAGATTAGTCAATCTCAGCGACGGGGTATTTCGTGCCATTCTGGGGTGGTGGACAACGTGGAACTGGTCTGGTCAAACGCCGTCGCCGAGGTCCACCGTTTCGTGGTGGGCCCCGTCGAGAACAACGTGTACGTCGTGCGGTGCCGACGAAGTGGCGAGGCGGCGCTACTCGACGCCGCGAACGAGCACGACCGACTGCTGCGTGTCGCGACACGTCTCGGGGTCACGTCGGTCCTGGAGACCCACGGCCACTGGGACCACATCGGCGCCGTCACCCAGGTTCGCGACGCGGGGATCGACGTCTGGGTGCGCAGCGAGGACGCGTCGATGTTGCCCAGTTACGACCACCTCCTCGACGACGACGCCGTGCACGTCGTCGGCGACCTACGGCTGCGCACGGTGCACACGCCCGGTCACACGCCGGGCAGTATCTGCTTCGCACTCGAGGGCACGCCGCTGCTCTTCACTGGCGACACGCTGTTCCCCGGCGGCCCGGGCAACACCACGTTCGAAGGTGGTGACTTCGCGACGATCATCACCTCGATCGATGAGCGACTCTTTCGCGTCTACGACGACGCGACCACGATCTGGCCCGGTCACGGGGCGTCGTCGTCGATCGGAGCCGAGCGCCCGCACCTCGATGAGTGGGTACAGCGCGGTTGGTGACGATAGGTCATCGCGCCACTGTTCACCAGTAGGCTCACTGCGTGCCAAAACCGCTGCTCGAGTTGCGCAATCTTCACGCCGAGGCCGAAGGGGCCTCCATCTTGCGTGGGGTGGACTTGATCGTCCACGAGGGAGAAGTGCACGCGCTCATGGGTCCCAACGGTGCGGGCAAGTCCACGCTCGCGAGCGTCGTCATGGGTCATCCGGGCTACAAAGTGACGAGCGGTGAGATCCTGTTGAAGGGTGAGAACATCGCCACCTGGACTCCCGACGTTCGAGCTCGCGCCGGCATCTTTCTCGCCTTTCAGTACCCCGAAGCCATCGGCGGCGTGTCGGTCATCCAGTTCCTGCGCCAGGCCATCGCCGCGCGAAAGGGACTCGACGAACTCAGCGTGCTCGAGGTTCGCTTGGACTTAGCCGAATGGATGGACCGACTCGGCATCGACAGCGCGTTCGCCGAGCGCCACCTCAACGACGGCTTCTCCGGAGGAGAGCGCAAGCGCAACGAGGTCTTGCAGATGGCGCTCCTCGATCCCGTCGTCGCCCTGCTCGACGAGACCGACTCGGGACTCGACATCGACGCCCTGCGCGTGGTCGCCAAGGGCGTGCGGACCGTGCGTGAACAGCACCCCGCGATGGGCGCGATTGTCGTCACGCACTACGTCAAACTCCTCGACGAGATCCGACCCGACTTCGTGCACGTCTTGTTCGACGGTCAGATCGTGCATTCGGGCGGGGCTGAACTGGCCCAACAGATCGATCACGAGGGCTACGACGCCTGGCGACCGGTGAGCGCGTGACGAGCTTCAGTGCCCGACGCGTCCGCGCGGATATCCCTCAACTCTCGCGCGTCGTCAACGGGCGAACAATCACCTACCTCGATTCGGGCGCGAGTTCGCTGCAGCCCCACGCGGTCATCGACGCCATGAGTCGCTACTACGAACTCCGACACGCCAACGTCCATCGCGGCGTCTACCAGACCGCCAACGAGGCTACGGAAGCCTACGAGGGATCTCGTAACGCCGTGGCGCGCTTCATCAACGCCCCGGGCGGCGAGAACGAAGTGGTCTTCACCAAGAACACCACCGAGGCATTCAACCTTCTGGCGAAGAGTTGGGGCGCCACCAACCTCAAGAGCGGCGACGTCGTCCTCGTCAGCGAGATGGAACATCACGCGAACATCGTGCCGTGGTTCCAACTGCGCGACACGACCGGCATCGAAGTTCGCTTCATTCCCGTCGGCGACGACTTTCGCCTGGACCTTACAAGCCTTGACCGACTCCTAAAGGGCGTCAAACTCCTCTCCGTCACTGGCATGTCCAACGTGCTCGGCACGAGACCCCCCCTTAAGGAACTCGCGCGTGCGGCGCACGACGTAGGCGCGCTCGTCGCCGTGGACGCCGCGCAGATGGTCATGCATGGCCCGACCGACGTCGCCGACCTCGACGTCGACTTCGCCGCGTTCTCCGGTCACAAGATGCTCGGGCCTACGGGCATCGGCGTCTTCTGGGCGCGCGAGCGAGTCTTGGACACCATGCCTCCCTTCCTCGGTGGTGGTGGCATGATCGCCGACGTGCGCGTCGACGGGTTCACGCCGGCCAAGGGCGTCGCGCGCTTCGAAGCGGGGACGCCCCCCATCGCGGAAGCCGTGGGTCTGCACGCCGCCGTTCGATACCTCGAGGGACTCGGTATGGACAACGTCGCCGCCCACGAACGATTCCTCACCAAGGATGCGCTGGCCCGCTTGGAGTTGACCTTCGACGGACGCGTTCGCGTCATCGGACCACTCGACACGAGCGACCGCGGCGGGGTGATCAGCCTCGACGTCGAAGGCGTGCACCCCCACGACGTGGCCCAGGTCCTCGACCAGTTCGGCGTCTGCGTTCGACCGGGGCACCACTGCGCGAAGCCCCTGATGCGCCGCTTCGGCCTGGCCGCCACGGCGCGCGCGTCCTTCGGCCCCTACTCCCTCACCAAAGACACCGACGTGCTCCTCGAGGCCCTCGAGCACGCTCTCAAAATGTTTGGCTAGATCGTGTCGAATCTCCAGGACCTCTACCGCGAAATCATTCTCGACCACTACCGCTCACCGCGCAATCGCGGCGAGTTGGTGACACCGCCCGCCCACCGGGTGGAGGGCTTCAACCCGCTCTGCGGCGACGAAGTGGTGGTCTACCTCGACGTTCGCGACGGCGTGCTGGTCGACATCAAACTCACCGGGCACGGCTGTTCTATCTCGCAGTCGTCGTCGTCGCTGATGAGTGGGGCGGTCAAGGGTAAGTCCCTCGACGAGGTCAACGAGACCATCGACTCATTCAAGAAGATGATGACCGTGCACGAGTCGGCACTCTCGAAGGATGAGGACCACGACGACGAGGTGGACCTGAGAAGACTCGGTGAACTCGCGGCCCTCCAGGGAGTGGTGAAGTTTCCGGTACGGATCAAGTGCGCGACGTTGGCGTGGAACACGCTGCGCCAAGGTCTAGAGGAACTCGCCTAACGTCACGCTGGCGTACAGGGCGTCGGGTCGAACGAGGGCACGTCGGTCAGCGTTGGATTGGTCGTCGCGGTTGTCGCACTCTTCTTCGTGGTGGTCTTCGTGGTCGAGCTCGTGGGCAGCGTCGTCGTCGTGACGGCGACGTTGGGGGGCTGGAGAGTCTGGAGTTGCGCGTTCGGCGGCGGGTTCGTCGGCCTTTGGAGTTGCGCGCCGAAGATGCCGACGAGTTGTTGTTGGGCGGCGGGCTGGGCGACGTAGAGCACGTCGCCGAGACTGGCGCTCACCGCGGAGACGGTGGGCAGGGTGAACGTTCGAATACCGTTGGCGTTCACGCCGTGAAAGCGCACCGCCAGGCCGATCAGCTCGCGAAGCGTGAAATTACTGTCGAGGGTGATGCCCTGAGGAATCGCCGAGAGGAAGCTGTTGAGGGTCAACGGGTTGTAGAGGTGCTTCGCCTGGTCGATCATCGCGCGAAGGAACGCGTCCTGGCGGTCGATGCGTCCGAAGTCACTCGAGCCGTCGTAGAGCCAACCTTCGCTCGTGAGGTCGCTGTAGAGCTGACTCGCCGACAGATTCGACCAGTGAAGGGGAATTGTGCCACTACCGCGCACGTTGTAGTAGTAGTGACGACTGCGCGACACGGCCAGCGCGGTGGCGCCCTTGACGATCTGACAGCCAGCGTGGCGAATCCACAGATCCGACTCCGGGTCGAACGCCGGGTAGCGGAAGTCGAGGTAGACGCCGCCGAGAGCGTCGGCGACGTTGATGAGGCCCGCGAAACTCACCACGATCGTCTGGTTGATCGGAATGCCGAAGTTCGCGGTGATGGTCTGGGCGAGCAGCGAAGGGCCGTTGCCGAAGTTCACGTTGATGCGATTGAACTGGCCGTAGAGCGACTGGTTGGCGAGCAGGGTCACCACGGTGTCACGCGGAATCGACACCATCGAGATGACGCCGGCGTCGGGATCGACGTGGATGATCTTCACGACGTCACTGCGCTGGCCCGAGACTGTACCGGTGGAGGCGCCAGTCTCTTTCGCCAAGATGCCGCTCAAACCCACGCGAGAGTCCGAGCCGATCATCAGAATGTTGAAGGGTTTACCGGAGATCGGCTTCACTTCGTGCGCGACGTTGATCTTCGGGATCTTGTTGAATCGGTAGTTGGCGTAGTAGTAGCTGCCACCGATCACCCCGGCGATGACCACGAGGAGCGCGACGCCCGAGATGATGAGTCGTCGGCGTACGCGGTGAGGTCGTTTCGCCCGGTTCTTGACTTCGTCGCCGTCGCGCTGGTCGACGGCGTTGCCAAGCTCCACTAATCGATGATGGTTCGCGATTGACTCATTCGAACGGTGTTCCGAACTTGGCTCTTGCGGAGCGCCCTTCCGTCCTCTCGCCATCAGTCGACTGTATCGCTTTCGTTACGACGATATCTAGCGGGCGCCAGCGTCGCGAAAGGTCTCGTACCCGTCGCGTTCGAGCGTCACCGCCAATTCCGGTCCCCCGGTCGCCACGACACGACCGTTGCTCATCACGTGAATCATGGTCGGGGTGAGTTCGAGAAGCAGTCGGCGAAAGTGCGTGATGGCGAGCACGCCACAGTTCCACTCGGTGGTCGCGGCGGTGAGTCGCTTCGCGACCGCGTCGAGCGCGTCAACGTCGAGACCTGAATCGATCTCGTCCAGCAGCGCGAACTTGGGTCGAAGGACACCGAGTTGGACCATCTCCGCTCGTTTACGTTCGCCCCCGGAGAGATCGACGTTGACGAATCGGTCGAGGAGCTCGGGGGGCAACTCGATGCGACTGGCCTCTTCGAGCATGCGCGCACGCAGCGTCGTGGGGTCGGCGCCGGCGGCCTCGAGCAAGTCAAAGGTCCGTACACCCGGGATCTCAAAGGGTTGTTGCAACACCAGCATCAGGCCCTCGCGGGCGCGGTCCGTGGGCGACATGGACAAAAGCTCGACACCGTCGATGGTCACGGAACCGTCGAGCACGCGATAACCCGGGTGGCCGGTGAGCGCGTGAGCCAAGGTCGACTTACCCGAGCCGTTCGGGCCCATGATGGCGTGCACCTCGCCCGAGCGCATGGTGAGATCGAAGCCCTTTAGGACCTCCTTGCCGGCGACCTCGACGCGCAGCCCCTCAATCTTCAGTTGCGAACTCACGGTACCAGCACCTCGAGGCGCCCGTTGTTGTTCTGCACGTCGTAGTGCCCGACGGCACGCGTGGCGGGCAGCGTCACGGCCGCACCGTCGGAGAGACGAAACATCGCCCCGTGTCGCGCGCACTCGATCTCGGCCGTCTCGACGTCGACCTCACCTTCGGACAAGCTGAACTCTTCGTGGCTGCAGCGATCGTCCAAGACGTACACTGTCTCGTCGATTCGCACCGCGACGAGCGTTCGGCCCCCGACGTGCAACTGTCGAGGCACGCCGGATTCGAAGTCGTCCAACGCGCCAATGTCGACCATCGTCACGCCGTCACCTCCGCGACGCTCGCCAGCACGGAGGCCACGTCGCTCTCGACCAAGCCCGCGAGCTCGCTGGGCAGCGCCGAAAGCATCTCGTAGAAGAAGCCCTGAATCAACAGACGCTGCGCGTCGTCTCGACTGACCCCACGCGACTCCAGGTACCAGCGCTGGAGCTCGTCGAGGGGACCCACGCTCGACGCGTGCGCGCACATGACGTCGTTCTCTCGGATGTCCAAATTCGGAACACTGTCGGCGTGCGCGTTGGGGGCAAGGAGGAGGTTGTGGTTGGTCTGGCGCGCGTCGGTACGCTTCGCGCCCTTCTCGATCTCGATCAGTCCGGTGTAGACCGAGCGCGAGTGGTCCGCGACTGCGCCCTTCGACAGCAGCGTTGACGTCGTGCGTGGCGCCACGTGGTACTGGCGAGTGCGAAAGTCGTGGACCTGGTCTCCCGAACCGAGAAACGTCGTGCGCAGTTCATTGGCCGCGCCCGCGCCGAGCATCTCCGCGTCATTTCGTGAACGGTCGTAGTGGCCGCCCAGTCCCACCACGGCCTGGTGGAGTCGCGCGTCGCGCGACAAGAATCCAGTCGTACGCGCGACGTGCCACGCGGTCGCGTCGAGACGCTGGTACGTGATCAGTTGCAGCGAGGCATTGTCGTCCAGTCGGTACTCGCTGACCGGAACGACGAGCGCGTCGCGCCCGCCTTCGAAATACTCGACGACCGTGACGCTGGCGCCGCGTCCCAGGACAATCTGCGTGCGCGAGAAGGAGGCACCGGCCGTCGACTCGTTCAGCACGATCACGGGTTCGGCGACGTTCACGCCCGCCGCGACACGAATCACCGTCGCCCCGGGCGCGAGTGCCGCGTTCAAGAGAGCGAAGGTGTCGCCCTGGTAACGCAGCAGCAGCGTCTCACCGTTAAGGGACTGGTTGGATTCGTCGATCTCGACGGTGACGCCGTCGACGACGTCGCCCGTACTCACGCAAAAACCGTCCACCACGCGAATGACCAAGCCCGCACGCTGGCACAGCTGAACCGCGAAGTCTGAGTCCGGGGCGTTCTTCGGCGCGCTCGGCACCTCAAAGTGATTGAGGTCGAGATCACCGAGGGGCGCGTAACGCCACACTTCGTCGCTCGTCGTGGGTAGTCCGGTGGACTCAAAGACCGACCAGGCCAGACGTCGAGTGGCCGCGTCAGGTCGGTTGGTCATAAACGTGGTGGCTGAGTCAGCGAAAGTAGTCATAGGGAAGGAGGACTCAGGCAGTGTACCGGGCGCCGACAAGCCTCTGGCACACGACGACGTAGGCTGAATCATCACTCGAAAGGATCGCGTGGAGTTCTCGTCGCCCGTCATCACGCTCGAAGTGAAGGGTCACGTCGCCACGCTCTGGCTCGACCGACCTGAAGCGCGAAACGCGCTCGGCAGTGCCTTCTGGCGTGATCTTCCGCTCGCGGCCACGGCGATCGCGAGCGAACCGAACGTTCGGGTTTTGGTCATCGCCGCCCGGGGTCCGCACTTTACGGTGGGACTCGACCTCAAGGAGTTCGGCGGCGGCTTCCTCGCCGCTGGCGCAGAGTCGTCGACCGCGACGATGAACGCCCGGTCCTACGAGTCGATTCGACGACTCCAACAGTCCGTCTCGTCTATCGCCGAGCTAGCGATTCCCGTGATCGCGGCGATACACGGCTACTGCATTGGCGGTGGCGTCGATCTCATCAGTGCGTGCGACGTGCGACTCGCCTCTCGCGACGCCGTCTTCTCCGTGCGTGAGGCCAAGGTCGCCATCGTCGCCGATCTCGGGACCCTCCAGCGTCTACCGCGCATCGTGAGTGCCGGCCACGTCGCCGAGTTGGCCTTTACCGGAAAAGACATCGACGCCAATCGCGCGGTCGAAATTGGCCTCGTCAACTCGGTGCACGGCGCGTCGGGCGAGGACGTCGTGGTGGCCGCGTACGAACTGGCGAACGACATCGCGGCCAACTCCCCCGTGGCCGTTCGCGGCACGAAGGCCGTCCTGGCGGCGAACGACGGGCGCAGCGTGGCGGAGGGTCTCGACTTCGTCGCGCGCTGGAACACCATGTACTTACACAGCAACGACCTCAAAGAGGCGATGACCGCGTTCATCGAGCGTCGTCAACCCGTCTTTGACGGCGACTAACGACGTCGACGCTTCTTCTTTCGACGATCCTTCTCCGCCTGCTTTTCGAGTTGCTGGCGACGTTCTTCGAGCAGTTCCGCCGCGACGGCGTTCACGATGTCACTCGCCGAATCCAAGATCTCGCGACGGTCCTCGACGGGTACGTCCGAACTCGGCGCGGGTTCGACGGGTTGGTCGACGAGGGTTCCGTGCGACCAGCCAACGTCAACGAATCGACGCTCGTAGGTGAGACAGTTCTCGGGACACGACCACGGCTGATCGGGCGCGTTGCCGAGCACGCAGAAGCGCGCGGTCTCGCCGGACTGGTAGGTCCGACTTTGGAAATGCTTACACTCTTCGCGCATACCCATTAGGAGATTATTTCACGTCATTGGCCAACGTTGGCGCCGGACCAACGGTCGGCCCGCGTCTCGGTGAACGATTACTCACGAGGCGTGAGTTTACGAGCGTCGACCTCGTTGCCAGTCGGGGCACGTACGCGAGCACTTCTTCCGTCTTCTTTCACCGGGTCATCGGCTTCGCGCGGCCCCACGCTCTTCGTTCGCGCCAGTCTCGCCCAAGTCGACGTCGAGAGAGGGGACGTACCTGGAGACCGAGAACGAGGACAACTCCGGGTACGGCCGTCGATTCGGGTACGAACGTCGAGAGACGCCGCGACCGGCACCACGAGCGCCACGTTGGTCCACGACGCGGCGACAGCCTCGTTAGCCGATCGAGCCCTCCATCTGCAGTTCGATCAGTCGTGACCACTCCACGGCGTACTCCATGGGCAAGGTGCGCGTCACGGGTTCGATGAAACCGTTCACTATCATTCCCATGGCCTGGCTCTCGGTGAGTCCACGACTCATGAGGTAGAAGAGCTGGTCGTCGCCGATCTTCGACACCGTGGCCTCGTGGCCGATCGAAGCGTCCTGTTCGCCAACTTCCATGTACGGCCTCGTCTCGGAGACCGATTTCTCGTCGAGGATCAAGGCGTCACAGCGTACGAAACTCTTGGCGCCGGTGGCGCCCTCTTCGACCTTCACCAGTCCCCGGTACGCGGTCAGCCCGCCGTCCTTGGAGATGGATTTCGAGATGATCGTCGAGGTGGTCTCGGGGGCGCAGTGCACCATCTTCGCGCCCGCGTCTTGGACTTGGCCCGGCCCGGCGTAGGCCACGGAGAGCACCTCACCCGAAGCCTTGGGCCCCATCAGGTACACGGAGGGGTACTTCATCGTCAGCCGCGAACCGATGTTGCCGTCGATCCACTCGACGTGCGCTTCGGCCTCGGCGCGCGCGCGCTTGGTGACCAAGTTGTAGACGTTGTTGGACCAGTTCTGAATCGTCGTGTAGGTGATGCGCGCGCCCTCAAGAGCGACGAGTTCGACGACGGCCGAGTGCAGGGAGTCCGTCGAGTAGACCGGCGCCGAGCAACCTTCCACGTAGTGAACTTGCGAGCCGACGTCGGCGATGATCAACGTGCGCTCGAACTGGCCCATGTTCTCGGTGTTGATGCGAAAGTAGGCCTGCAGGGGCTGGTCGACCTTGACGCCCGGCGGGACGTAGATGAACGAGCCACCACTCCAGACGGCGGAGTTGAGGGCCGCGAACTTGTTGTCGTTGGGGGGAATGATCGTCCCGAAGTACTTGCGCACCAGTTCTGGGTACTCGCGCACCGCGGTGTCCATGTCACAAAAGAGCACGCCGAGGCGCTCGAGGTCCTCGCGATTTCGGTGAAAAACGACCTCCGACTCGTACTGGGCCGTGACGCCGGCCAAGTACTTACGCTCGGCTTCAGGAATGCCTAGCTTCTCGTACGTGTTCTTGATCTCGTCGGGCAGCTCTTCCCACGTGTTCACCTGGTGATCGGTGGGCTTGACGTAGTAGTAGATGTCGTTGAAGTCGAGGTCGGGCATGCGATCGGCGAACCACGGCAGCATGGGCTTCTTTTCGAAGCGCTTCAAGGCGTCCAGGCGGAACTTCAACATCCACGGTTCTTCGTTCTTCATCGCGGACATCTCACGCACGATGGACTCGTTGAGCCCCTTCTTGGGCTTAAAGACCGGCAACTGGTCATCCGACCAGCCCAATTGGTAACGGCTGAAGTCCAAGTTGTCAATCGCCATTGCGCTCCTTTGGGATAATCCCTACGTCCATAGTACTTACTCACCGGGCCCGTCTGACCCCAAAGACTGGCAAAGTGGTGAAGTGCTGAACCCCCCCACCGCTCCCCAACGGCCCCACCCCATAACGCGACACGGCGACACCAGGGAGGATCCCTACTACTGGCTCAGGGACCGAGACAGTGACGACGTCGTGCGTCACCTCCGAGCCGAGAACGACTACCTCGCGCACGAGCTCGCCCCCCTCAAGCCCCTCGAAGACGAACTCTTCAACGAGATAAAGGATCGAGTAGAAGAGACCGACATCTCCGTTCCGGTGCGAAAGGGCGACTGGTGGTACTTCGAGCGCACGCGCGAAGGACTCAGCTACCCGATCAGCGCCCGCGTGCCGGCCAGCGGCGACGACCTCACGCCCCCGGTCATCGATCCCGCTTCCACGCTCGCGGGCGAGCAGGTCATTCTCGACGAGAACGTTGAGGCCGGGAGCAGTGAGTACTTCGCGGTCGGCGTCCTCGCGCTCAGTCCCAACGACGACTGGGTCGCCGTCGGCACCGACTTCGAAGGCAACGAACACCATCACGTCACCATTCGCCCGCTGGCGGGTCAGTCCCCCGTTGACGACGCGCTCGACGACGTATCCTACGGTTTCGCGTGGGCCAACGACAGTCGACACTTCTTCTACACGCGCAACGACGAGGCGACGCGCCCGTGGCAACTCTGGCGACACGAACTCGGTTCGAGTCCTGACAACGACTCCCTGGTCTACCAGGAGGACGACGCGCAGTACATCGTCTCGGTGGGGCGCAGTCGCGACGACGCAATGATCGTCGTGATGCTGAACTCATCGATGACGAGCGAAGTGCGCTACCTCGAAGCCAACAATCCCACTGGTCCACTCGTGGTCTTAGAAGAGCGTCGGCACGGCATCGAGTACGGCGTCGAGCACTTCACGGACGCCCAGGGACGCGGCTGGTGGCTAAAGATGACCAACGAAGGGGCTACGGACTTTCGCCTCGTCGCGCGCCTCGTCGCCGGTGGCGAGTGGCGCGAAATCGTCCCCGAACGCGCGGGCTGTCGTCTCGACGGCGTCGACGCGTTCGATTCCTTTCTCGCGTTGAGTGAGCGAGAGAATGGGTGCGCGGCCGTGCGTCTCGTCGCCACGCTGAGCGACGACGATCCCTTCGGTGAAGGCTTGATCGTACGCTCGACCTTGGTGGACGGAGGCGTCTTTCCGAACACGGTGGCCATCTCTTCGAATCCGAACTACGACACCACGCAACTTCGCGTCCTCATCACGTCGCTCACGACGCCGCGTCTCATCGCCGACGTCGTCGTCGCGAGTGGCGAAGTGATCGTGCGAAAGCAGCAACAAGTGCTCGGCGGTTACGACGAGTCGAAGTACGTCACCGGACGACTTTGGGTGCGTGCGAGCGACGGGGTCGAGGTGCCGGTCTCGCTGGTCGCGCGACGAGACGTCGTGAACGTTCGAGACGACGGCACGCTCGACGCGCGGCTTCCGTCACCCTTCTTGCTGTACGGCTACGGCAGTTACGAGATCTCGATCGACCCCGCGTTCTCCTCGATTCGTCTCTCTTTGCTCGATCGGGGCGTGATTTTCGCGATCGCGCACGTACGGGGGGGCGGCGAGATGGGTCGATCCTGGTACGAGATGGGTCGCCTCGCCCAGAAGCCAACGACGTTCAGTGACTTCGTGGCCGTCGCTCGCTGGCTTATCAACGAGGGTTGGACGACGCGCGAACAGCTGTCCGCGCGAGGTGGATCGGCCGGCGGACTGTTGGTGGGTGCCGTCATGAACTCAGACCCGGGGCTCTTTCGCGCCGTCGTCGCCGAAGTCCCGTTCGTCGACGTGGTGACGACGATGCTTGACGACTCCCTGCCCCTCACCGTCGGTGAGTGGGAGGAATGGGGCAATCCCGACGCCAGCGCAACCAGTTATCGCACGATGAAGAGCTACTCGCCCTACGACAACGTTCGCGCCGAAATCGACGGCGAGGCACTCGTCTACCCCCACCTCTACGCCACGGGGGGTCTCAACGACTCCCGAGTGGGTTTCTGGGAACCGGCGAAGTGGGTCCTCGCGTTGCGCGACGCGAACCCGGACAATCGCGCCGTGCTCAAGACCGAACTCGGCGCGGGCCACGGTGGCGTGTCGGGACGCTACGACGCCTGGCGCGATGAGGCGCAGGTGCTCGCGTGGCTGCTCAACGAGATCGGGCCTACTTCGTAGCACTGGCCTTCGCGGCGTTGAAGACCAGTATCAAGGTGGCCGGTCGGGGCACAGGAAAGGTGACGGGGCGACCGTCGACGCTGACCGAGGCGTTCGAGGGCGAGCCGATCGTAATCCGCGCGTTGCCCGTCATCGTCAGCAGTTCGTCGTGACCCTTGGCGACCGTGCCCTGCCACTCCAACGTGTTCGTCGGTCCCATGTCGTAGACGGCCCACGTCGCGCCCAGTGCGCCCGTAACCGTCACTCGGTACTTCGACACGGGAACGTTGTAGATCGCGTCCTCGCCACTCGTGGAGGTGGCGACGAACGAAGGAGGGAACGCGATGGTCGTCGTCGTGGCGCCGGCCGTCGTCGCCAGCGTGGTCGAAGTGCGCGAGGTCGATCCCTTGGGCGTCGGCGGTGAGTGATGGTAGGCGTAGTACGTCACCAGCGCCGTCACGATCAAGATCACGAGAACGGCCACGCCCACCCGGCGAGACATTACCGCCATGGCCGAACGGTGCGAAGAGCGTGTGAGAAACCAATCGTCGTTGTGTCGTATCCGCGACGTCGCGAACTCGTCCTCGCTGGAGGGTGAATCGTTGAACACGTAGCGCCGTTCGGGATCGAGGTGCGGACGCTCGACGGGTGGACGAACAAGAGGTTCGCCGTCGGCGTCGAGTAATCGGAAACCCTTCGACGGGGTGTACGGCGAAGGGGGTGGCGTGACCAGTCGACGTTCTAGGGGTTTTGAAAACTCTCGCATCTCGTCACGATGAAGTTTTCGAAAGCGTAGGGCGCCCGCGCTCAACCCGAGTACGACGACGGCGACGGCCGCGATGGTGAGAGCGAGTGTCACACTCGCCCCTCGTCGATGCCGTTCACCTCGCTCACGCAGGTCACAAGACGAAGCGTAGTGACCTCGATCGACTAGGCGAGTACGCGATAGCCGCCGCGGTAGTAGACCAGCGGGTTCCCCGGTTCGGTTGACGCGAAGTCGAGCTCGGCCACGACGATGTCGTGATCGCCGTGATTCGACACTTCACGGATCGTTCCCTCGAGGTACGCGAGCGACCCCTCGAGGAAGGGAGATCCGTTGGGGGCGCGGAACCACGACACCTCGGCGAACTTGTCCGTGCCGGTGACGGCGAAGACGCGGGCCAGAGGTTCCTGATCGTCCTTCAAGATATTGACGCCCAGCACGCCGACCTCTCGAATGCGCTGCCACGACGTCGACGCCGCCGAGGCGGCGAAGAAGATCAGCGCCGAATCGACGGAGAGTGATCCGAAGGTCTGACAGGTGAAGCCCCGTGGACCGTCGGGCGAGACTCCCGTGATCACGACGACGCCCGTCGCGTAGTGACCGAATACTTCCTTTCGGTGCGCGATGTCGTAGGTGTTCACGGCGCCCAGGCTACCGCCAGCCCCCTCGAAGGTCACCACTTGCCTTTTACGCCACGCGAGGAGAGGAACGCGTCACTGGCACCGACCACGTCGCGTCGAGTACGCCACGGTTCCTCGCGCAGTGGCCGACGTCGAACGTCGGTTCCTACTCGCCCGCCAGGGCGAACGTTCGCGCTCTACGCGTCACCAGTCCGTCGCGGACGAGGCTCGCGAGGACTTCGTCGCGACGCCCAGCCTCGACGCCCGCGAAACTCTCGCTCAGCTGTTGTCGCGAGTGCGGACCATCACGCAGTGCGTTCAGTACTCGCCCACGAAGTTGGCGATTGGATCCTTCGAAGCGGAGCTGCGCTCGAGAGACGCCGGCACTCAGGGGTGCGGGGTCGACGCCGCCACCGTGGCGCCACGCGCAGTGCGAAGCGAGAGGGCACTGGTGACAGCGCGGTGTCGAGCGACAGAACTGCGCGCCGAGATCGATCATCGACTGGTTGAAGGAAGCCACGTTCGTGCGCGGGAGCACGTCGGCGGCGAGCGCTCGTGCCTCAGTCGGGCGCAGTCGGCGATTGACGATCGCGCGCGCGAGCACTCGTCCGACGTTGGTGTCCAGCACCGCGACGGGTTCGCCGTACGCAAAGGACGCCACCGCGTTCGCGGTGTACTCCCCCACGCCGGGCAGTGTTCTCAACGCTGCGACGCTCCCGGGTACGACGCCGTCGAACTCGTCTCGGAGCATTCGCGCCGTGTCGTGCAGGGCCTTGGCGCGGCGGTGGTACCCGAGTCCTCGCCACGACGTGAGGACCTCGGCCAGCGAAGCATCGGCGCACGATCGGGGCGTCGGGAAGCGCTCCATGAACCTCGTCCACGGCTCGATCACCCGTGCGCTCTGGGTCTGTTGGAGCATGACCTCGCTCACGAGGACGGCCCAGGGATTGTCGTGCTCTATCCAGGGCAGGGACCTGGTGAGCTGGGGCGCGGCACGACGAAGCGCGCGTCGAAACGCGGCGTAGTCGTTACGCCCAGACGTCGTCACCGTAGGGGCGCCTCCGCGCCGGGGCGAACGCGCGCTTCCACACCATCACCTTTCGCCGGAAGTAGCAGACTTCGACACCATCTTGGTTAAAGCCCTTCGTCTCGACGAGCACGACACCGCGATCCTCCTTCGACTTCGACGACGTCACCTCGAGCACGCGCGTCTCGGCGTAGACGGTGTCACCGTGGAACGTCGGGAATCGGTGGATCAGCGACTCCACCTCCAGGTTCGCGATCGCGGCGCCCGACACGTCGGGCACGCTCATCCCGAGGACCAGGGAGTACACCAGATTGCCCACCACGACGTTCTTCTTCTGTACCGTCTCGTTCTCGGCGAACCACGCGTTGATGTGCAGGGGATGATGATTCATCGTGATCATGCAAAAGAGGTGGTCGTCCGCTTCGGTGATGGTCTTACCCGGCCAGTGCCGGTACACGTCGCCGACCTCGAAGTCCTCGAGGTAGCGGCCGAAGGGGCGATCATAGGTGGTCATTGCTCTGCCAGGCCTTTCGACGAACGACGGGACTTACTCTTCGATGGCGGGCTCACGCGCGGGGCGCGTGGTGAACGACACGAGGCCCCCCGGCAGCGTCTCGCCGTCGATGACCATGCGCCAGGTGAATCGTGCGCCGTCACTCAGGGGAATCGGACCGAAGTTGACGGCGATCGGTACGTCGACCGGGGTGCCGACGGGAACATCGTCGGGCGCCGCGGCGGAGAAGTCACCGCGCACTTCGATGATCTGCGAGCCTTCGGGCGTCTCGAAACGAACCTGCTGACCGTCGGCGTCTTCGAGAAAGAGCTCCCAGTGGTGCGGCGTATTGAACTCGTGCGAGTCGACCGCCACCTTGATGGCGACCGCCGACGGTGTCGGGTCAGGTCCGGTGATGGACCAGCCACCGCCGAGGATGTACAACTTACCGTCGGCCACCTGCGCGGAGTCGGCAAGGATCATTGTTATATTCACTCGCCCAGCCTACGCCGACGCCGATAAGAAGAACCTGTAAATTTCACGTATGTCCACACCCACGCTTGATCTTGACGTTGCCGCGACCATCATCGATCAAGCGAACGGCGTGCTCACGGGCGCACTTCGAGAACTCGCCAAGCGTGGTGGCGTCGACGCCAACCAGTCGCTCGCCTACGACCTCGCGCACGCGGCGAGCGCGCTCGCGACGGCGCGCTCGTGCCTGGCTTACGCCGCCCAGGGTGACGTCGAAGCGCAACTGGTCGCGGCGTTCTTGGCGCTCGCGCTGGTGGACCTCGCGACGCGTGCCCTCGGACGAGAAGCGTCGTGGGGGTTGGACGCCGCGTGGTTCACGCCGTTTCATTCGTTCGTGGCGACCTACCGCGACCCCTCGTTTCTCTCGACCCTCGCCGAGTCACCGGGGCCACGTCATCTGGGCGACGACTTCGCAATGGTCGGCGAACTCTTCCATCGCTTCGCCGAGGAGCAGGTGCGTCCCCACGCCGAACGCGTGCATCGCACGAACGGCGACATTCCCGAATCGATCATCACCGGGCTGAGCGAGCTCGGCGGCTTCGGTCTTTCCATCCCCGAGGCCTTCGGCGGATTCTCGGCCGGTGGCGAGTCGGAGTACGTAGGCATGGTGGTCGCGACCGAAGAGCTCTCGTGGGGCAGCCTCGGCATCGGTGGTTCGCTGATCACGCGACCCGAGATCCTCACGCGCGCTCTGCTCCACGGTGGGACGAAGGAACAACAGACGTCGTGGCTTCCGCGACTCGCCAGCGCCGAGACACTCTGCGCCATCGCCGTCACCGAACCGGACTACGGCTCGGACGTCGCGAATCTCACCACCAGTGCCACGAAGACGCCCGGTGGCTGGTTGATCAGCGGTGCCAAGACCTGGTGCACGTTCGCGGCGAGGGCTGAAGTCTTGTTGTTGCTCGCGAGGACCGACCCGGATCGAGCGCTGGCCCATCGGGGCCTCTCGCTCTTTCTCGTCGAAAAGCCCCGCGGCGACAGCCACGGCTTCCTCTTCCACCAAGTTGCTAAGGACGAAGGCCGCGACGTCGGGGACGGGCGTTTCGAGGGGCGGCCCATCGACACGATCGGCTATCGCGGGATGCACTCCTACGAACTCAGTTTCGACAACTGGTTCGTGCCCGACGAGAACCTCGTCGGTGGCGAGGCCGGACTCGGTAAGGGCTTCTACTACCAGATGGCCGGCTTCGAGAACGGACGACTGCAGACCGCGGCGCGCGCCATCGGCGTAATGCAGGCCGCCTACGAAACGGCCCTCGAGTACGCGCGCACGCGAGTGGTCTTTGGCGAAGCGGTCCTCGACTTCGAACTCACGCGAACCAAGCTCGCGACCATGGCCGCCGTCATCCAGTGCGCTCGACAGTTCTCGCTCGACGTCGCGCGCCAGATGGGTCGAGGCAACGGCACGCTCGAAGCCTCGATGGCCAAGGCCTACGTCTGTCGTGCCGCCGAGTGGGTGACGCGCGAAGCGATGCAGATCCACGGCGGGATGGGTTACGCCGAGGAGTACCCGGTGAGTCGCTACTTCCTCGACGCCCGAGTGCTTTCGATCTTCGAGGGGGCCGACGAGACGCTTTGCCTCAAGGTCATCGCGCGGCGTCTACTGGAGAGCGTGTCCTGAGCGTCACGCCTCATCGATGGTGAAGGGCCGGTGCACGGCACCCAAGGTGATGCCCGCCGAGTGCAGATCCGGCGCCTCACCGCGGGCCACCTGCGCCTTCAAGGCGGCGTGCTCCCAACGCTCCTCGACGTGGCCGTATTTCCAGTAGCCCAAGGCGAAGGCCCACGTCGCCACGAACATTCCCACGATCACGAAGCCGGCCTTGTTGATGTTGAAGGCGGCCGCGTAGTTCCACAGTCCGCCCTTCAACTTCACCTCTTGCGTGAGGACCTGCATCAACTCAAGCGTGCCGATGAAGAAGGCGACCACGACGCTCAGTCCCGTGATCGCGATGTTGTAGTACACCTTTCGCACGGGCTTGGAGAACGCCCATCCGTACGCGAAGTTCATGAATGAGCCGTCAATCGTGTCGAGCAGACTCATGCCCGCGGCGAAGAGCAGAGGCAGGCTCAGGATCGCCCACAGCGGCAGTCCGGCCGCGACGGACGATCCGGCCAGGACCAAAAAGGCGACCTCGGTGGCGGTGTCGAAACCGAGTCCGAAGAGCACACCCACCGGATACATCTTCCAGGGCGCGTCCACCGAACGAGCGAGGGGGCCGAAGAATCGCATCATGAAGCCTCGCGCGTTGAGGTGCTTTTCGAGTTCGGCGTCGTTGAAACGGCCTTGGCGCATCTGGAGGAAGAGTCGAACGATGCCCACCAGGATGACGAGGTTCAACGTCGCGATCAGGTAAAGGAACCCGCCTGACACGCTGGTGCCGATGAGCGTGCCGTAGTGGTGCAGTGACGAATGCGCGTTGCGGACCTGGCTACCGAGGGCGCGAGCACCGAGGCCGAGCATCACCGTGAGGGCAAAGACGATGGTGGAATGGCCGAGCGAGAAGAAGAAGCCGACCGACATTGGACGCTTGCCTTCGGTCATGAACTTTCTCGTCGTGTTGTCAATGGCGGCGATGTGGTCAGCGTCGAAGGCGTGGCGCATACCAAGGGTGTAGGCCAGCACGCCCGTGCCCACGCCGAGCAACTTAGCGCTGCCCGCGCCGAAGTGTTGGCTCGCGGCGTAGATGAGGATGCCCCAACCGGCGACGTGCAAGAAGACGATGAAGCCGAACATCGCGTAGAGCCGACGCCACTCCGAGGGCGTAAACGACGCGCGCAGTCGGGCCCGCCTCGAAGTTGGCGCTTCAGTGACGGTGGCCATGCGCCCACCTTAATAGGAGAAGCTCCTAGTAAGGGGATTTACCTTGGCGAGCGGGTCATCCCTGATCGTGCGCCGCGTGCCACGAACGAGTGCGCGATTTTCGCCGAAGCCTCGTCAATCATCTCGTCGCCGAACATCACGGCACCCGTGCGTTGGTCGTCGGTCGCCACCCTGTACGCGTCGAGGATGTCGAAGGACTTGTCGAAGAGTTCTTGACTCGGTGAGTAGACCTCGTTCAAGACCAACGCTTGATCGGGCGTCAACGCCCACTTGCCGTCGAAGCCGTAGGACGCGGTGAGCGTGGCCGCGAATCGCAGCGCGTCGAGGTCGCGCACCTTGAGAAACGGTCCGTCAATCACGTGCAGTCCGTTCGCTCGTCCGGCCATCAAGATCTTCGAAAAGACGTACGAGAAGGGATTGGAGGGAGCTTCGTGGATCGTCTCGTCGATCGTCGTGACCGGCATCCCGATGGAAGCGGCGAAGTCGGCCGGGCCAAAGACAATGGACTCGAGCCGGGGCGACGACGCGCAGATCTCCTCCACGTTGATCAGGCCCTCCGCCGTCTCGATCTGGGCTTCGATGCCGACGTGGCCTTCGGCCAAGCCGGCGTTCGCTTCGACCTGACTCAGCAAGAGGTCGAGCGCCACGACGTCCGAGGCCCGTCGGACCTTGGGGAGCATGACCTCGTCCAGACGCTCGCCGGCGTTGGTGACCACGTCGATCACGTCGCCGTAGGTCCACGGCGTGTCCCACGCGTTGATCCGCACGCACAAGACCCGCGCGTCCCAGTCGAGGGTCCTGATGGCGTTGACGACCTTGGCGCGAGCGTCCACCTTCTCCTTGGGCGCGACGGAGTCCTCTAGGTCGAGAAATGAGAAGTCCGCCGTCGCGCTCGGCGCCTTGGCGAGGAAGCGATCAGACGAACCGGGAGTCGAGAGGCAAGAGCGACGAGGGAGGGGGCGAGAGCGCTTCGACACGTCGCCGAGCCTACGCGCGCGACGAAGCGAGAGGGAAGTTTCACCGTCACGTCCGCGACAGCGCTTCGCCAGAAATCGGACGTGATGAGGAACTACGTCGAGCCTCGGGCCCGTCGAGCCGGCGGGGAGGGCCCTCACCAACTAACCTGGTCGAGTGACTGACGTCGAGCACTGGTTGCTGTCAACACCGCAGCCAGCGAAGGTTCGCCACCGCTTGAGGTGGTTTTTTTCCCTTTTAGCGGTCCTTACGGTGTCGTCGACAACGATGATGGTCGTGGCCGGCACGGCTGGCGCCACGAGCCTCACGAACGACCGCGCCAAGGCCGCGGTCTTGTTGAACCAGATCAATCGCACCGACGCCCAGGTGGGTCGACTCGGCCAGAAGTACGACCAGGCCCTCATCAAGCTCCACGCGTTCAACGCCGAGATCGCCAACACCAAGGCCGTCGTCGCCGCGATCGAAAAGAACGTCTCGAAGGGCAACAGCCAACTTCGCGCCGACGTGATCTTCTCCTACGTCACGAACGGCGGGTCGCAGAGCAACAATCCCCTCTTTTCGAAGAACGCCACCAGGAACGGCGCGAGGAACGTCTACTCCCAACTCGCCGCCGGCAACATCAACACCACCATCTCGAGCCTTAAGAGCAACCGCATCAAACTCACTCGTGAGCGGGGCCAACTGGCCGCCGAAGACCGGCACGCTCGCTCGCTCACGGTCGACGCCGCCCACTCGCTGCACACGGCCAAGATCATCCAGAGTGGCCTGAATAACACCCTCGCTCACGTCAAGGGCCAGATCGCGATCTACCTCAGCCAGGCTGAAGCGGCCGCCACCGCGGCGTCGGCGGCCGCGCTCAACAACGCGACGCCGACGCTGAACATTCCGGCGCCCCCGCCCGACTCGAAGGCGAACATCGCCATCCTTGCGGCCGAGCAGTACATTGGCACGCCCTACGTCTGGGGTGGCGCCAGTCATTCCGGTGTGGACTGCTCGGGCCTCGTGATGCTGGCCTACGAGGCGGCCGGCGTCTACTTGCCGCACTACTCCGGCGCCCAGTACGCCGACACGATGCGCGTACCCCTCGTCGACATCCAGCCCGGGGACCTGCTCTTCTACGGCTACAACGGTGACGAGCACGTCGCGATGTACGTCGGTCACGGCGACATGATTGAAGCCGAGATGACTGGCACCGTCGTGCACATCGTGCCGGTTCGACTCGGGTACGGGTTCGTGGGTCTCGGTCGCCCTCGGGCCTAGGCGTGTCGGGCTTCCCCACTTCATTTCACCTCGGTCCGCTGGTCTTTCACACTTACGGCTTCGGGCTGGCGATCGCGGCCTACGTGGCCTACGTCTACGCACGCCATCGCCTTCGTCGCAACGACATCAACGTCGAACCGTTCACGCGCTACACCGTCTGGTTGCTCGTCAGTGGACTCGTGGGCGCGCGCCTAGCGACCATCGCCACCAACTGGAGCTACTACAGCGCTCACGTCGGGCGTTGGATCGCGGTGTGGCAGGGTGGTCTCTCTAGTTTTGGCGGGATCGCGCTGGCCCTCGTGGTGGGGCTGATCTTGCAGCGTCGTTGGTGGCCCGACACCCAACTCACCAGGTTCACCGACGCTCTCGTGCCCGCGCTCATCGCCGGCTGGGCCCTCGGCAGGGTCCTCGGACCCCAGTTCATGGTCCAAGGCGGAGGTCACGTGACGAACCAGTGGTTCGGCCTTCACTACGCGGGTCAGGTGGGCAAGCGCGTTCCCGTGCCGCTCATCCAAGGGGCCGAGGACGGACTCCTCTGGCTCGCCCTCCTCGGTGTCGAAAGGGCGCGACGTACGTACACGATCGGAGTCGTCACGGCCCTCGGCATGATCGTCTGGGGCTTCGTGCGCGCACTGGACGAACGACTCCTCTTGGGTCAAGAGTCCCACAGCGGATCGATCGGCGTTCAACTCGCGGGACTCGCGCTGTCCGGGGCGGGGCTCATCACCTTGATCGTCCACTGGCCTCGAAAGACGGCGATGAGTACCACCACGACCTCGCGCTAGGTCAGCGAGTTCCACTCTGCGGTGGTGAGTTGCGCGAGCTGTTGCACCGGTGCAGGCCCCTCGTTCGCCACGACCACGCGCTCGTCGGCGATGTAGGAAACGTGGTCGAGACCGACCCGGCGCCAGGGTCGAAAGAGGGTTCGCGCCGGCGAAGGGCTCGAGTAGATCGGACGGACCAGTAACTCCTCGCTCGAGGCCGCAACCACCAACACGGGCCGCTCCTTGGACTTCACGTCGGGCTGTTCGGGGTCTTGCCGGTCGAAGGGGATCTCGACGACGAAGACGGCGCCGACGAGAGGATGCTCAGCGTCGAAGCGACCAGTCTCGAGCGGCGTCAACAACAGACGGCGGCGCCCCTCGGACGTGGGAAGTGCCACACTCGTGGGCGTGGGCGTGTTCGCCGCGGGTCTCGTCGAAACGCCCCTGGCCTTGGTGGGCCGCGGCGGGCGGGCCGACGAGGCACTCTTCCTTCGTCGCTTCTCATCCTCGCGCCGGTGCCTTCGCTGTTCGCGGATCTCCGCACTGACCTCCCTCGGCGCCGCCAGCACCGTGGGCGCGACCACGTCGGGCAACGTGGGTAACGAGAACGCCGGGCGCTCTTCGAGGAGCCGACGACAGTGCGCGCCGGCGGGAAATGACGCACCAACGGCGTAGGCGAGCACCGCGACAACGTCGTCGTTCGACGTACCCGAGGCGAGCAGTTGGTCAACGGCTTCCCTGAGTTGGTCGTAGGTGGGGCTCTCCGCGTGGTCGCCGAGGAGTTCGATCGTCTTTTCCAGCGGAGCGAGCGATAGCACTTCGAGCAGACCCCTGAGCGCGGCGAGGGGCGCCGTCGTGGCGAAGGCGGTCACGTCGCGGCGCTGTTGGAGCTGGCGCAGCGGTACGCCCACGACGGCGCTGACCTTGGCGTGGGCGCGAAGGTCGAGTGCGTCGACCGCCCGCAGCGTCACGTCGGGATCGATCTTGAGGAAGGCGGCACGAACAATCGTGGCGGCGCTCGACATCGCGTCAGTCATGAACGCCTACTTGAGAAGGTGCTTGGCGACGACAACGCGCTGAACCTGATTGGTGCCCTCGTAGATCTGCGTGTTCTGACAGAACCGTCCACTCCGTCCACTAAGCCTTTTATTATCCGGAGATTCGTCCACTAAGTCCATGCGATCAAGGGTAGTTCGCCCGAGTTGTAGGGATGAAGTAGGGATGAGATTGTGCGAGTTCAGGGCACGCGGACCTGAAAGTTAGGGTGTGAATCGCGACGGGTTTTTTGGAGAGTCGTAACTGTATTCCAGACGTAGTTCTGACCGATTGACAGTGATGACACTTGGTTCTACCATCGAATTCAGTTGGCGTTTTCAATTTTCAATCGATGGAATCGGTGTAAAAAGGGGGTAGCAATGGTTTTGACCAATGGGAGTAACTATTCACCCCCTGTTTAAATCCACCGCCTGAATTGTTCCGCGTGACACGCTGGTTGGAGGATCAATCTGAAGGGTGTCGGCCTTCATGGAAGAGAACCAGGTCGAAGTCGAACGTCTGAACGATCTGCTCCGTGAGAAGGACGTCCAGATCGCGACACTCACGCAACGCATTGCCCAGTTGGAAGCGTTGCTCGGTCGCAACTCGAAGAACTCCTCCATGCCGCCTTCGGCCGAGGGATTCGCCAAACCTCCTGTCACGCCCAATCGCGCGGCGCGTCGTCGTCGTCCGGGCAAGCAGCCCGGCGACCAGGGACATCGTCTCGAACCCGTCGCTCACCCCGACCACATCGTGATTCACGCCCCCCAATGCTGTGCGAACTGCGAACGCGACCTCGCGAAGGCGGTGGTCATCAAAGAAGAGGTCCGCCAGGTCTTCGACCTGCCCGAGGTGCGAGCCGTCGTGACCGAGCACCGCGCCCAGACGAGACAATGTTCCTGTGGGGCGACGACGAGCGCGTCGTTCCCACTCGAGGCCATTGGCCCCACCTGTTACGGACCGGGCGTGCGAGCGCTACTCACCTACCTCGTGGTCGCCCAGCACCTACCGATCGAACGCGCCAGCGAAGTCTTTCGAGAGTGTTGTGGGATCAACGTGTCGAGCGGCTTTGCTACGTCGCTGCTCGGCGAAGCGAGCGAGGGCCTGAGTGAGTTCGTCACGGCCACGCGAGCAGCCCTGCACGAGAGTCCGGTCCTGCACCTCGATGAGACCGGAGCGCGGGTGGCGGGCCGACTGGGTTGGGTGCACTCGGCGTCAACGACGACCCTGACCTCGTATCTCTTTCAGCGGCGCCGGGGTTGCGTCGCCATTGACGAGTTCGCCGTCTTGGCGAACTACCGGGGCATTGCCGTGCACGATGGCTGGACGCCCTATCGCCGCTACGACGCCACCCACCAACTGTGCAATGCCCATCATCTACGAGAGCTCCGGGCCGCCGCCGAGGACGGCCAGTCCTGGGCGGCGGAACTCGCCGCGTTACTCCTCGCCACCCACGAACGGGTCGAGGCGGCCCGGGCCGCGCGAAAGAGTGCGCTGCCGACGCGCACGCGCCACTCACTCACCCGTCGCTACGACGAACTGATCACCGCGGGCTACGCCGCCAATCCACCACCAGTTCGCACCGGCCAGAAGGGTCGACCGTCACGCACCAAGGCCGCCAACCTCGTTTATCGACTCGACGTCTACCGCGACGACGTGCTGCGCTTCGCGACCGACTTCTCCTCACCCTTTACGAATAACTTGGCCGAGCGCGACCTGCGCATGGTGAAGCTCCAACAGAAGATATCGGGGTGCTACCGCACCGAGACGGGCGCAGCCAACTACCTCACGATTCGTTCCTAAGTCTCCACCGCTCGCAAGCAAGGGGTCAACGTTCTCGGTGCCCTACGAAGTCTGTTCGAGGGACAGCCCTTCATGCCGGGAGTTTCTCAGGCCTGAAGCGTTACTCCTGGCCTTCGATTTGAAGTGGAGGGATCCTAACTTTTAGTGTGATGCCGTGAGCAGCCAGCCTCAATATTCGGGAGCGAAGTCCGTCGTCCAGTTGAAAATCTCGCTGGACTACCTCGAGCCGGAGATATGGAGACGACTGCTCGTTCCCGGTGACTGCACGTTCGCGAGGCTCCACCACATCTTCCAGGCCGTCATGGGATGGGAGGACTACCACCTTCACTCCTTCGACGTCCGCGATCGCCGTTACGGTGTCCCCAACCCGGATTGGGGTGACAATGTTCTCGACGAGCAACGATACCGACTCACCCAGATTGTGATGGCCGGTGACCGCTTCACCTACGAATACGACTTTGGCGACTCGTGGACGCACGGCATCTTCGTCGAGTCCCTCGAACGCAACGTCACCCCCTTGAAGCACGCGGTGTGCCTCGAAGGAGCGCGGGCGTGCCCTCCGGAGGACTGCGGCGGGTTTCCTGGCTTTGAAAGACTCTGCGACGCACTCGCAGATCCCGACGATGATGAGCATGACGAACTGTCCGAGTGGGTGGGTGGCGCCTATGACCCAGCGATCTTCGATCTCGTTTCGACGAACGCTGCACTACAACGAGTGCGCTGACCTTTCATCAGAGAGCCGACCGACGACGATCAGGGGTGAATAGTTACCAATGGGAAAATAATTGTTGCAAAGAAGACGAGGATTGCATTAATGATTTTGGCATTAGTAATCGCGCCGCAATTCGGGAGCGCCGTCGCGTCAGCGACGGGTGACGCAACAATACGCACAATTACAGTCACTTCAGGTAATGCACAATACTCGAGCCAGGTAACAATTAATTTCGCTACGGCTCTCACTGCATCTCAAGCGCAGACCGTCACTCAAACTA
>Ga0307373_10000291_pt1 | contig 95189 bp, 93 predicted proteins | sample OX2MG_FD_202534 | JGI IMG/M metagenome (GOLD analysis project Ga0307373, IMG submission 202534) | Soil microbial communities from Risofladan, Vaasa, Finland - OX-2 | ecosystem: Environmental > Terrestrial > Soil > Coastal area > Acid sulfate soil | place: Finland: Risofladan, Vaasa | collected...
GCGATCGATCAAATTCCGGAGGCCGCATGATGCGACGCCGCCGATCGCGTAAGGGAACTAATTCCTGTACACTACACGGCAGAAGCACGTAGGCCTCTTTTATATACAAGAACTCACTTTTTTAACCGAGCCACCGATGGAGAGGACCCGCGAACGATCGATCCGGCGCATCCGTGAGATGCTCGAGCGTGCCGGGTTCTTCGTCTCGGATGCCCACGGGGTCCGCCCCTCCAGCTTCGATCTTGCCGCCCGGCGAGACTCGCTGCTCCTCCTCGTCAAGGTACTCAAGAACATCGACACCCTCAACCGCAACGAAGCCACCCGACTGCTCGAGCTCGGCCGACTGTTCCCGGCCGTGGCGGTCGTGGTCGGGGAGACCTCCGGGGCCTCGGAACTCGAGCCCGGGGTCGTCTACACGCGCTACGAGGCTCCCATCATCCGGGAGGAAACGCTGCAGGAGTACGTGGAGAAGGCCCTCTCCCCCTTCCTCCTGTCGAGCCCGGGCGGAGTGTTCGCACGCATCGATGGAGGCCATCTCCGGGAGCTGCGCGAGGCCCGAGCGCTGTCGCTCGGCGCGATGGCCGCGATCGCGGGGGTCTCGCGCCATTCCGTCCAGCTCTACGAGGACGGATCCGGCGCCGAGATGAGCGTGGTCGCGCGGATCGAGGAGTACTTCGGCGAACCGATCGCGGTGCCGATCGCGGTGTTCGATATTCCGATGGTGCCGAGAGGCGCCCGAGTCGGGTCGAACGAGGCGCGACGGACCTCCGCGGCTGAAGAGGGACGAGGGGAGCCGAACGTCCCGGAGCCGACCCGCGCCCGAACCGGCGACCCGCTGCGGGACGGCGTCTTCCGCCAGCTCGATGGCATGGGTTGGGAGGTCGCGCCGACGACCCGTGCTCCCTTCGATGCGTTCACGCGCACGCCGCCCAGCGACGCCGAACGCGAGATCATCCTGACCGCCATCGGGAGCTTGCGTACCGCGATCCACCGAGCCGAGGTCCTGCACCAGCTCGCGCGCGTGGCCGAAGGCCACGCGATGTTCGTCGTCCGGGAGTCCATCCACCGCAACTCGATCGGGGGCCTCCCCATCCTCTCGGTCTCCGAACTCAAGCGGCACCGCGACCGCGACGACCTGATCGACGCGATCACCGAGCGGGAACGATCGTGATCGCCACCGGGATCCCGGGCCGGCCGGAGATCCTGCTGGTCGGAACGGTCCGCGGGTACGCGCCCGAGGTCCCGGACGTGCTCGCCGCTCTGGACCGGTTCGGGCCGGATGTGATCGGAGTCGGGTTGTCCGAGGAGGAACTCCAGGGTCTCGTCGAGTACTTTGCCAGTGCCGATGCCGAGGAGGTCGTCCCGCTGACCCAGGTCGAGCGCCAGGAGGTCGCGGGGCTCACGCGCTACGGAGAGGTCCGGGTGCCGAGCCCGGCGTTCATCGCGATCCTCGAATGGGCCCAGGCGCGGAAGATCCCCGTGGCGCCCCTCGATGCGTCCGACATCGGCGCGGCGGACATGTTCACGCGGCACATAGGCTACATCGAGCTCGTGCGGCGGACGCTGCGCGAGCATCGGCTCGGCCGCTCTCCACCGCCCGCCGACGGACCGGACGAGTACGCGCTCGCGTGGGACCGAACCCTCTCCTCCGGACGAGGTTCCCGCGCGTTCCTCGCCGAGCGCGATACCTTCCTCGCGGCCGCGGCTCTCGAGCTCGCGGGGACGCACGATCGGGTCGGCATCGTCGTCGACCGGGAGCGGTTCGCGCTCGTCGCCCGGGGAATGGGCGCGGACGAAGCGCGTCCGTCGCGCTAGGCCGGGCGGCTCAGCCGTCGTCCTCGCGTCGGAGGATATGCTCGAGGGTCGCGCGAGCGGCGCGGCGGAACTCGTCGAGCGATCCTTCGTTCACCAGCATCCCATCCGCCAGGACGAAGGCGTTGCCGATCCCCCACTTCATCTCGCGACGGTCCCGGTCGTAGAACTCCTGCAGGTCCGCGCCGTCGTCCTTGCGCCCGCGCCGCTCCAGACGGTCGTACCGGGTCTCGGGGGAGGAGTAGATCCCGAGGACGAAGAGGTCCCCGAAATGGTGGCGGAAGACGGTGACCTCGGCGTCCGACCGGCAGCCGTCCACGAGCATCCGGGTCTCGGTGAGCTTCGGGAGGGCCCGCTGGGCCCATACTCCGGGTCCGTGCTTGTCGCGCTCCTCCGAAGCGATCCGGCCGACGTTCGCGTTGTTGAGGGCGAGGCCGCGCCGGCGCGTCTCGTCGCGCACGAGGTCTCCCATCTTCAGCGTGGCGAGCCCGACCGAGTGCGCGACCTCCACTAGCTCGTCCTTGCCCGACCCGGGCATGCCGACGGTCACGACCAGGATCATGGTAGGCGGGGCGCGTCGCCCGAGGTCCCTTGCCTCGTGAGTTGAAGTTGATCGGCGCGTTGCTGGTAGCTCGTCGCTTCCGCACCGGCGGCCCGCTGGGTCTCGGTGAACTTGTCGGCCTTGACCCGGAGCTCGGCCGCTTTCTGGGACTTGGCCGCGGCGCGGGCCTCCATCCGGGAAGCACGGGCCTCGCGGTTGGCGACCTTCTGCTCGAGCTTGCGTGCGCGGTACTGCAGCTTCGTCACATCGGTTCCGTGAGCGGCCTTCGGGTCGCCTGAGGTCGCGGTCTTGACCTGGAGACGCAGAGAGTCGATGTCGGCATGGAGCTTCGGGATGGGCGTGCGGATGTCGAGCGCCTTCTCCCTCAGCGTCGCCGCCTGGTGGCGCAGCTTGTCGACGTGCGTGTTGTAGCGGGCGGCCCGCTGGCCGGCGCGAGCGGAGATGCGGGCGTGCTTCGCGGAAATCTCCCTGAGCTTGGTCTCGTCGCCGTACTCCTGGGAGTTCCAGCGCGCTTGGCGGGTCGCGGCAACCGTCTGGGCCCGATCACCCGAGGGAGGGGGAGCCCCGCCGCTTGCCATCGACCGGTGGACCCGGATTCGCCATATATCCGTTGTGTAGCACTCGCGAGCTCGTCCCTACCCAGCTCCACCGGAGCCCGGGCCACTACCGCCTCGCAGGCGGCTGCGGATCTGGGCGGCCCCCAGGTAGTTCAGGAGCATCCCGATCCAGTTGATGTACGGGAAGATCGATAGGACGGCTCCGATCCGGGGAAGATCGGTCCGGTAGCGGACGCCGACCCGCCAGACCCCGATGAGGACCCCGACGAGCCCGATGAAGAACACGATCGCCGCGACCCCAACGAGACCGAGGGAGGCCACGACCGCCCCTCCGCCGGCACAGCTCCCCGTGGTAGCTCCCGGCTGGTTCAGGCAGTGGATGAGCCCGACCGTGTACTGTACCTCGACGAACGAGCCCACGATGAGAAGCGCGGCGCCGACCATCGCGAGCACTGCGAGGGCCGCGGGGGTCGAGAACGTAGGGGCGCGATCGCGAAGGCCGACGAACACCTGGCGGTAGTAGTAGAGGCTCCCGATCAGGATCGCGAGGGAGACCGCCTCGACGCCCGCCGAGAACCAGAGCAGCGGGATGATGTTCGAGCTGATCGTCACGGTGTTGTTCGCAGTGTTGATGAGGATCGCTCCGCGCAGGTAGACGATCATCACCACTCCGGAGGCGGTCGAGGCCAGGAAGGCGAGCAGGCCGAGGAGCGAGGCCGTGCCAAACCGTTCCATCGACGGCAGTTCGTCCGCAGAGGGGGGCGGCGACGAGGGCATCTGGTAGACGTAAACGGCGGCGGGCGACGCCGCGGCAGAGACCGGCAACGGCTTACCACAGCGGGGGCAGAACGCATCGGTGTTCTCCGCGACCTGACCGCAGGATAGGCAGACCTTCATCGGGATCCTCCCAGGTGGGACGGGCGTCGAGCGGAAAACCCTGGCACCTTCGATGGAAAGGCTGCGGAGCGAGCGAACCGGCGCTCAACCCGAGGGTCGCGGTGGGTGGAGCGAGGGCCGAATGCGGGAAGCGAGGCCGTTGCGGGCGACGCGCTCCTGGGCCTTCGTGTCCCGGAGGCGGACGGTAACGGTGTCCTGCTCGGGCCCTTCCGACGCGACGGTCCCCCCGTCGACCGTCACGCAGTACGGCGTGCCCGCTTCGTCCATCCGAGCGTAGCGCTTCCCGATCGTGCCCGCGTCGTCGAACTCGACCGATATTCCGTCGCGCGCGAGCTCGTCGGTAAGCGCGCGGGCGTACGCGGTGTGCTCCTTGCGGAGCAGCGGGAAGACGCCCACCGCGACCGGAGCGAGGTAGGGAGGCAGCTTCCAGACGGAGCGATCCCCGTCGTGGACGAGATGGGTGTCGGCGAGCGCCCAAAGGTTACGGTCGACCCCGAACGTCAGCTCGAGCACGTGGGGAAGCACGCGGTGCCCATCCTTGGTCGTCACGCTCAGGTCCTTGGTCGAGCCCTTCCCGTGCCGGGTCAGATCGTAATCTCCACGGTAATGAACGGCCCCGAGCTCCTTGTAGCCGCCCAGGCTCTCCAGGTGGACCTCGATGTCGAACTGGATCCGATTGTAGAACGCTCGCTCGGCGTCGGACTTCTCGAACAGCCGGATGCGATCGGCCGGATACTTCAGTACGTCCCGGTAGAACCAGTAGGATTGCACCATGTGGTAGACGTAGAACTCGGGCAACCCCGATTCGACGAGCTTCTCTGCGCTCACCCGTTCGGGAGACTCCTCCCCCCGTTCTCGGGCCGGGACGCGGAGCACGGGGAGCTCCTCTTGGCGGACGCGGTCAAATGGGACCGGGAACGCCGCCGGGTCGAAGAAGATCTGGAGCTCCGCTTGCGTGAACGCTCGCATACGGAACAGGACCTGCCGGGGGGCGATCTCGTTGCGGTAGGCCTTGCCGATGACGGCGATCCCGAGGGGGAGCGCGTGGCGTCCCACGTCCCACATCCGGGCGAAAGCGAGGTAGCTTCCCTGGGCGGTCTCCGGCTGTAGGTAGGCCCGCTCGTCGCCGGTGACACCGAAGTCGAGCCCGAACATCATGTTGAACGGACGCGGCACGCTGAGCGTGCGCTTCCCGCAGCTCGGGCAGGAGACCGCGGACTCCGCCAGGATCGTTCCGATCTGGGCGGCGGAGAGACCGTCCACACCTTCGGGGCGGACCTTTTCGAGAAGCGTGTCGGCCCGGAAGACCGAGTGGCAGGAGTCGCAGCTCACCTCGGGATCGGTGAAGTTCTCGAGGTGTCCCGAGGCGCGCACCACCGCTTCCGGGAGGATCTCGGCCGGTTCGATGAGATGGTAGTCCTCGGAGAGACCCAGGAACCATGCGCTCCAGGTGTCCTCGATACGACGCTTGAGCGCGGTCCCGAGGGGACCATAGTCGTAGAGTCCCTGGGCCCCGCCGTAGATCTCGGCGGAGGGCCAGAGCACCCCTCGACGGCGCAACAGCGCGAACAGCTCGTCGCTCTTCATGCCCCGCGCCCTCGTCTCCCCGACCGGAGGATAACCTGTTCGGTCACCCGGGTCACGATCTGGTAGGCGGGATCGTCCGCGGGCAGGCGCAATACGAGCGGCGGAACCGCGCCCTCGAGATCGATGCGGGCCGCGCGCGGCATACCGAGCCAGTTCCACGGTTCGACCAGAGCGGCGCGCGCGAGGAAGCCGCTCGACACTCGCTCCCCGGAGAGCCGGCTCGACACGTAGGCGAACTCGAGCTCCCGCCAGATTGAGGGGGCATGGAGCATCGCATTGTCCGTCCCGAGCAGGACGGAGAGCCCGAGCTTCTCCATCGTCGCGAGCGCCGGCCGCCGACCGAACAAGGCGTTGGAGCGTGGGCAGACCGCGACGCTCGTTCCCGCGTCCCGAACGGTCTCGAAATCCCCCCGCGTAGCGTAGGTCATGTGAACCAGCAGGTCGGGTCTCGGATCGAGGTAGGCGTCGACCCGCTCGCGCCGCTCCTCGCTGGCGTGCAGGGCATAGCGCTTCTTCGCGACGCGGCAGGCACGAGCTACCGTGCGTCGGGTCTCGGTCGCTTCCTCCCGTGCCGAGGCGAGGCCCACTCCGTCGGCGATCGCGAGCAACTCGGAGAGTTCGGCGCGCTCGATCGGGCGCGCGAGCGGTCGACCCAGCGCGACGACCCGGATCCCGAGGCCCTGAGCGGCGCGACGAAGCATCCGCACCCCGGCCACGCCCTCCTCGCGGAAGTCGACGACCGCCCGGATCCCTTCCTCGACCATCCGACCGAGCGCGAGGCGCACCGCCTCGCGCTTCTCCCTCGGGCCGGCCGCCGCGAGCAGGCGGAACTTGAACCCGTTCGGAGGTCCCACCATCTCCCGGAACGAGATGGCAGGCGGTTCGCGAGAGGAGACGGCGTCCCCGAGATGCGTGTGGGAGTTGACGGGAGGAGGGGCCACGATCCCCCGGATCCGACGGACCCGCCCACGCGTCGAGTCCGTCCCGATCTGGCCGATCTCGGCGATCCGTTCCCCCTCGAACCGAACGTATGCGGCGCGCGCGCCGTCGACGTCGAAGATCGAACCCTCCACGATCAGGGACATGTTCGCGCCACGGAGCCGCGTGATATGAAGCCCTCCTCGGGGCAAACGGCTTTGGCCCGAGCGCTTTCCCCCGGCCGAGCGCGCATGGCCGTCCAACACCGCCCGATCGACCGAGACCTCCTCGTCGTGGGCCACGTCAACGTGGACCGTATCCTCTCCGTGAGTGCGTTCCCCGACCGCGATCGCACCGTACCCGTACTTGCGAGCCAGATCCGACTGGGAGGTACGGCGAGCAACATCGCCCGTGTCGCCGCGAGCTATGGGGTGCGAACGAGCCTGTGGAGCCGGCTCGGGGACGGCTTTCCCGTCGACTTCTGGAACCGCCTCCGTACGGATGGGATCGATCTGTCGATGACGGAGCGGATCCGAGGCGCTCCGACCCCGGCGTGCTACATCGTGGAGGATTCCCACCACGGTCAGCGGACCTTCATCGAGCAGGGCGTGATGGGAGCCGAGGCGGCGAGGGCCAAGGTCCCCTCTTCCGCGATCGCCCGGCACACCTGGATGCACCTGACGACCGGCGAGCCGGATTGGTATCTGCGGATCGCCTCGGCCGCACGAGCGGCCCACGTCCGCATCTCCTTCGATCCCGCCCAGGAGATCCATTACCGATGGGATCGCCGAAGGCTGCGCGCCCTCCTCAAGCAAAGCGAGATCCTCTTCGGGAACGTCTCCGAGATCGAGCGGGCCGGAAGGATCTTGGGGCTCTCCCGGGTCGAGCGTCTGATCGAATTCGTCCCGCTCGTGATCCGGACCGAGGGCCGCAAGGGGGCGAGCGCGTTCTCCCGCGCGGGACGCGTCCACGTCGCCGCTGCCCGCCCGCACCGCAGGGTTACGCTCGTGGGTGCCGGGGACGCATTCCGCGGGGGATTCTACACGGCGTGGTTCGCGGGGGCCGATCTCGGTCGGTGCGTCGGGGCCGGCACTCGGGCGGCGGCTCGCTGGATCGAGGGAAGCTGGACGGACGGGTCGCACCGGCGACACGACTAGGGAGGACGCGGCGGTGGAGATGCGCGCGTTCCGGCACTTGCTCCCGATCGGGGTCGCCCAGAGTCGTCTCCTACGCGAGGCGCGCCCGATCGATCGAACGGAGCGAGTCCCATTGGCCGCGGCGATCGGGCGGGTGGCGGCTCGAACGGTTCGTGCCCCACGACCGATCCCCGCGTTCCCGCGCGCCACCTGGGACGGCTACGCCTTTCGAAGTGCCGATGTGGCACGAGCGAGCCGGGCGAGCCCGGTACGCTTGTCCATCGTGGGAGAGGTGTTCGCGGAGGGACGGTTCGGCCGCCGCGTGAAGGCCGGAGAGTGCGTCGCGATCGCCACCGGCGGTCGCCTTCCCACGGGCGCCGACTCTATCGAGATCTTCGAACGGGTCCGCCGTGCCGGTGCGAATATCGTCGTGAACCACCCCGTGGCCGCGGGATCGCGGATCGCCGACCGGGGGGAGGACATCGCCCTCGGAGCGCAGGTCGTGGGGGCCGGAGAAGTGCTGACCCCCGCCGCGATCGGCGGGATCGCCGCGATCGGGCGAGACCGGGCCGAAGTGTACGCCCGACCGGTCGTCACGATCGTTCCCAACGGCAACGAGCTCCTCGCCCCGGGAGAGCCCTGGAAGGACGGCGGGATCTACGACTGCAACAATGCGACGCTGAGCGCGGTCATCCACGCCACCGGTGGGGTCCCGCGCTCCGAGCTTCCCGTCGCCGATGATCCCCGAGCCATCGAGCGAGCCATCCGGTCGGCGCTCCGCCGTAGCGATCTCGTTCTCGTCACCGGCGGCAGCTCGGTCGGCGAGCGTGATTACCTTCCCCAGATCCTTCCGCGAGTGGGGCGCGTGTTGTTCCGTGGCATCGCCGTGCGTCCGGGCAAGCCCACCCTCGCTGCCGTTCGGGGCGGTAAGCTCGTCGTTGCCATGCCCGGCCATCCCACTTCCTGCCTGTCGAATGCCTACTGGCTGTTGCTGCCGATGCTCCGACGGCTCGCGAGACTCCCGGGCCCAGGGTGGGAGGAGATCCGGGTGAAGCTGGCCGGGTCCCCGGACCGCCCGAGCCCCGACCTGACCACGGTCGTGCCTCTGCGCCTCGAAGGCGGGCTCGGCTACCCCACGTTCCACGACTCCCACGCGATCACGAGCCTCTCGGGGGTCGGCGCCTTCGCGATCGTGCCGCCGGGAGGCGCTCCCTTGCGGCGCGGATCCATCGTCGGCGCCCACCGACTGCTCCCGCCCCTAGGCCCGGCGTAGGGACGTTCCTACGTCCCCGGCCACCGGCGCGAACGGTTATGCCCCGCCGTCCGCTCGGGGGATCGTGTCCCGGAAGGACCTTCGGATCGCTCTCGTATCCATCGAGGGAACCAATTGCGATCACGAGCTCCGGGTGGCGTTCGAACATCTCGGCGCCTCCCCCGAGATCGTCCATCTCAAGCAGCTCGAACGCCGTGACGTGGAAGCCTCCGAACGCCGCACGCTCTCCGACTTCCAGATGGTCCTGTTCCCCGGAGGATTCTCCGCAGGAGACTACGTTCGGGCCGGCGCGATCTTCGCAGCCCGGATCCGCGCATCGATCGGAAGCGACCTCGAAGCGTTCACGCAGAGCGGCCGGATCGTGGGCGGGATCTGCAACGGCTTCCAGATCCTGACGGAGCTCGGAGTCCTTCCCGGTCGCCCTTCCGGAAAGCTCGGGACCCCCGAGGCGGCGCTCATCACGAACGACTCCGGTCATTACGAGTGTCGTCCGACCTTCGTGGCCTGGGAGGGGGGCGCATTCCCCCCGCTGCGGGACACCCCGCGAGGGGAACGATTCCTCTTTCCGTCCGGTCACGGCGAAGGTAAGCTCGTGCTCGCGGGCCGGCCCGGGGAACGCCTACGGGCCCTGGAAGAGGCGGGGCAGGTCCTGTTCCGCTGGGTCGCGCCGGACGGCCGCACGGCGAGCTACCCGTGGAATCCGAACGGTTCGGAAGGCAACGTGGCCGGCCTCGTGAGCCCTCGAGGCAACGTGTTCGGACTGATGCCCCACCCGGAGCGGGCCTTCTTCCGCGCGCAAGCTCCCGATTGGACTCGCAGCGAGGGCGCCGAGGGATTTGGGGACGGCCACCGATTCCTCGAGGCCGTGGTCGATTACGCGGATCGCCACGGCTGAGCCGGCCGGAACCACGACGCACGAGCCGCTAGCGTCCGAGCTCGCGGCGTGGCTCCGAAGGGATGGAGAACCGTCGCACCTCGAGGGTTTCTCCCTCCATGCGGTGGGAGACGAGGAGCTCCTCGCGCCCCCCACGCGCGCGCCACCGATCGAGGAGCCGGCGCATGCTCGCGGGGCTCTGGAGCGAGGACCCCACGAGGTACGCACTTCCCTGCGGCGCGAGGTGCTCGGGCAGTTCAGCGAGGATCCGTTCGGTCGTGCTCGTTCCGTCCGGCCCCCCGTCCAGGGCGAGGTTCTGCCACGGGTCGGGATCCCGATCCTCGGCGCGCGTGGGGAGGTAGGGCGGATTCGCGAGGATGCGGTCGAATCGGCCGAGTCCGCGCGCGAGGTCCGTGCGGACCGGCTCCAGATCGAGATGCTCGACCTTCGCCGATCGTCGTAGACGCCAGAGGGCGTGCGGATTCCGATCGGTCGCGACGACCCGGGCTCCGCACCGGGCCGCGGTCAGCGCGGCGACCCCGCTCCCCGTCCCAATCTCTAGAACGGATGTGCCGCGGGAGACCCGGGCGTAGGGTAGAAGGAGCCCGGAGTCCTCCCGAGGAGGGTAGATGCGGTCGGAAGCGGCCACGTCCATGTTCTCCGAGCGCGTGTCGCTGTGTGACGGCCCACGATGGCTTATTATCCGATTGACTGGTACCGGGGTGTTTGTGGAGTTATTGTCCGTGCCTCGGCGTCTCGCTGCTCCCGTAAAAATCGGTATTACCGGACTACCGGGTTCGGGGAAGACCCAGACCCTATTGCGGATCATCCAGCTGCTCGAGCAGGAGGGGATCAAGGTCGGCGGCGTCGTGACCGAGCCGATCGTGGAGAAGAACCGCCGCAGAGGCTTCCAGATCACGGACTGGATGACGAAGGACCACGAGGTCTTCGCGCACGAGGACCTGAAATCCCGCGTCCGCTCCGGCCGCTACGGCATCAACGTCGCGGCACTCGAGGGGCTGGGCACCCGGGCCCTCGCCGAGGCGCGCGAATCGGCGGACGTCATCGTCATCGACGAGGTCGGCAAAATGGAGGTCGAGAGCGAAGTGTTCACCCAGGCGATCGTCGATACGCTCGGGACGAACAAATCGATCGTGATGACCCTGCACAAGAAGTCGCGCAACCCGCTCCTCCAGGACATTCGGCGGCGCGACGAGCTCCGCCTGCTCGAGGTGACCCCCGTGAACAAGAACCTGCTCGCGTTCAAGGTCGTCCATCTCCTGACCGGACGCGCGCACTGATCCGGCGCGTCCTCCCGCACGGTCGGCTCGGCGGAAGCATGGCGGAAGAGTTCGGGACGGTCCCGTCGCGCGAAGGGGGGACCGAGCTCGCGCTTCCCCGAACGGAGCCGCACCGCGGTCCCGCGCCGCGTCAGGCGGTCTTCTACAACCCCGCGATGGCGCTCGATCGAGACATCGGGGTCGCCTTCGCGAACGCGCTCGCCGATCGGCGAGGCGCACCGATACGGGGCTGGGAGATGCTCTCGGCGACCGGGGTGCGGGGGCTGCGAATGGCCAACGAATCCGGGCTCTTTTCCTTCTTGCTTCAGACCGAGGCTCACCCCGAGGCAGCGGCCGTTCTCGAGGTCAACGCGGAGCGCTTCCGCGCCCGGGGCGTGCTCGCGCGGGCCGGCGACGCCCGGGAGGTCCCCCCAGAAGCGCCGTTCGACTACGTCGATCTCGACCCGTACGGAACCCCGGTGCCCTTCCTCGCGACCGCGCTCGGAGCGCTCGCCCCGGGGGGGATCCTGGCGGTGACCGCCACCGACATGATGGTGCTCGCGGGAGTGCAACCCAAGGTCTGCGCGCTCCGATACGGCGCGCGGCCGGTCCGTGGCCGGCTCGGCCCCGAGGGCGGTCTGCGGATCCTGATCAAGCACGTCGCAGAAGTGGCCCGGGCCCGGGGCCGTGTGCTCCGGCCGCTGCTCGGCTATCTTCACGACCACCACGTCCGTGCGTACGTCGAGATCGCTCCGCAACTTCCCACGACGGGCCCGGACCCCATCTCGATGATCGATCCGGCCTCGTGGGCGGGTCCTTCGCTCGGGAGCTCCGGGCCGGTCGGTCCGATGTGGGTGGGCCCGCTCTTCGACGCCGCGCTCGTGCGCTCATTGAGAGCGCCCGCCCACGCCGAGCGGCCTCGGGAGATCGCCGCGTTCCTCGCCCGGCTCGCCGAAGAGGCCGAGGTTGACCGTCCGTTCTACTACGAGTGCAACGAGCTCGCTCGAGCGTTGGGCCTCGCGCGGCCACCGTCGTACGCTGCGATGCGCGACGGTCTCATCGAGGCGGGCGCGCGGTGTGCGCGGACGCATGCGCGCTCGGGCGCGTTCCGATCCGATGCTCCGCGCGCCCTCGTCGAGCGTGTCGCGGCCGAGGCCGGCGCGCGTCCTCCCGGGCCGAGCGACTAATCCCAGAACGTCCGGGTCCGCGCGTAGTTCCGTTCCGCTCGGACGAGCTCGGTGATGAACTCGTCGTCGCTGCGGTACAGCCGCAGGAGCAGCCGGCGGGCTGTGTCCGGCCCGACCCCCCGAGCGGCGAGCGCCCAGAGCGCGCGCTGCCCGTAGTGGGCGACGAGTTCCGCCGAGGTGTAGGCGGCGCGAACGAGGACCTCCGTGTCGTGCGGAGTCGCCTTCACTCCGCCCTTTCCCCGCGCGCGCGGCGAACCCTCGCCGGTCGCGCGCCACTTGCGCTTCGCGTATCGCACCAGGCGATCGATATCCTCCGTCCGGCGTGGGGAGAGCACCGCGGAGAGCGCGCCCTTGCACAGTCGGCAAATGCTCCCTCCCTCCGTACGGTAGCGCGCCGGCGTGGTCGTGCGGATGAATCCGCAACGCAGGCAGACGAGGGTGAGGGGTTCCTGATCGAGGCGTTGACGCAACGCCTTGAGCAGCGTTGGGGGCGGAGTGTCGCTCATCACCCGCCAGCGCAGCCGCGCGATCGGCCCGTCCGAGAACGGCGAGGACGGCGCGGCCTCGATCCGGATCTTCCCATCTCGGACCCCCTCGAGGATCGTCCGTGCGTGCTCGATGTCGTACCGATCGTGCAGCGTCTTCTCCAGCGTCTCCTCTCCCAGCGGGTTCGTGCGCGACGCTTCGAGCAGCGGGTCGAGGGTCCGGAGGTTGCGCGGATCGGCCGACCGGGGGATGACGCCGAACTTGCGCGCGACCGTGACGAACACCCAGCGGTAGTCGAGTCCCGAGGGAACGATCCGCTCGATCAACGGCGCGAGCGCCTCGGGCGGTAGCGCGAAGGCATCCCGCAGGGTTGCCGGATCGACGGCGACCGGCATCTCCAGGACGAACCACGTCGGTTCGACCGATGCGACCTCGACCCGAGCTCCGAGCCGGTCGGTCAGCGTTGCGGCCGTCGCGACGGCGAGGGTCTCGTTCGTGCGCGTACCAAAGCACGCGCCGAACAGCGCGACACGGGCCCGGGAGGTCACCGTCACGCGCGTATCGTCCGGGATCGCATCGAGCGCGGCGGCGCCTTCCCGACGAACGGCGAGCCCCACCCGGTCTCGCGGGGATATCGGGTACTCCTCGAAGTTGCCGACGCGCCGCAGGCGACCGATCTCCTGGGCCACGTCGAACGGTACGGGGATGTCCTCTCCCGCCCAGCGGGGCTCCTGACCGATCTCGTTGACGGACTCCACGAGCAGCTCTCCTTCGCGGTGCTCGACGACCTTCCACGTTCGGCCGTGGAGCAGGAATATCTCCGCCGGCTGAGCCAGGATCTGGGTCAGGACGAACCGCTCGTCGAGCGTACCGATGAGCTTGCGGGTCGCGAGGTCGCGGAGGCGGTACGTCCGCTCGTCCGGGATCAGGGAGAGGGTGGAGTAGAACCGATCGAGGGTGCCGCGGCCGGGCCGGAGCTGCGTGCCGGCCTCGCGGGCGAGGCCGAGGCCCTCCAGGTAGACGATGAGCGTCTCCCATTCGACGTCCGAGAGTTCGGAGGCCGGAGCGGCCCGGCGTAGGAGCGCGATCAGTTGGGCCTTGTCGACCGCTCCGTCGGCCCGAAGTGCAGCGACCAGCTGTTGCGCGACGGCCAGGCGGTTGCGGGTTCGCCATCGGGTCGGTTCGACCATCCCCGCCCGTGCCCGGCGTGCGAGGATCGCGGCCTCCTCCAGATCGTCGAGATCCAGGCACAGGACGGTTCCATGGATCGTCCGATCGAGCCGATGGCCCGAGCGACCGACCCGCTGAACGAGCCGGCCGGCCTGGTGGGGCGAGCCGAACTGGACCACATGGTCGACCTCGCCGACATCGATGCCGAGCTCGAGGGAAGAGGTGGCGACGAGCGCGCGAAGCTCGCCGGCGCGGAACTGGCGCTCCGCCTCCTCGCGGACCTCGCGCGAGAGCGAGCCGTGGTGCACGGAGATGGCGAGGTCCGGGGCGAGGCGGTTCAACCGAGCCCCGAGCCCCTCCGCGGTCGGGCGCGTGTTGACGAAGACGAGCGTGGTCCGGTGCGCCCGGATCTCCTCTTCCAGGGCTCGTAGCGCGGGCAGGAGCACGTCGTCGGCCTTCAACTCCTCGACCAGCGCCGCATCGAGCGGAGGGAGATCCGTGCGCGGACGTCGGGCCTCGAGCACGAGCTCGCGTGGACGCCCCGCGGACCGCACCTCGACCCGGCGCGGGGCGGGGGAGAGGAACCGCGCGACCTCCTCCGGATTGCCGATCGTAGCGGAGAGGCCGACCCGTCGAACGGGGCGACCGACCCAGGCGTCGAGCCGTTCGAGCGTCAAGGCCAGTTGCGCCCCTCGATCGGATGGAGCGAGCTCGTGGACCTCGTCGATGACGACCGTGCGAACCTGCTTCAGGGTCTGGCGCAGTCGGCTGCCGACCAACAGGAGCTGGAGCGTCTCGGGGGTCGTGAGCAGTAGGTCCGGCGGCTTGTGGGATTGGGCCGTGCGTTGCGAGGTCGACGTGTCGCCGTGACGCACGGCGGCGCGCAGGCCGACATCCCCCGCGAGCCCCACGAGCCGGTGCTCGAGGTCCCGGTTGAGGGCGCGCAGCGGCGTGACGTACAACAGGCTCACCGGAGGGGACGGATCGCGAAGCTGGAGCGAGAGCAGAGGCAGCAACGCCGCCTCGGTCTTGCCGCTCCCGGTCGGAGAGAGGAGGAGGGCGTCGGAGTCGGTGTGCAGTAGCGGCAGGGCGAGGCGCTGGATCTCGGTGAGTTCCCGAATGCCCCGCCGCGCGGCGGCCTCGACCAAGCGGGGGTCGAGAAGGTCCAGCGTGGAGAGGATCTCGGAGGCGTTCATAGCCGATTGGGATCGAAGGAGGCGTACGGGGAAAGGCGTGGCGGGGGGACCGGAGCGTCGGGCCTGGCAACCGTTTTTGCGGTCGGCGGCTTCCGCCTCCTCCTTCGATGTCCGAACTTGGCGCAGATGACTTCCTTACCGCGCGTACCGAAGAGGTGGTCCGACGCATCGCCGACGGCGGCGGTCCGATCGTGATCGCGATGTCCGGCGGGGTCGACTCCTCGGTGGTGGCGGCGCTCGCGTTCGAGGCCCTCGGAGAGCAAGCGGTCGCGGTGACCCTGACCGGGCCCGCCGTCGCGCGTCGGGAGGTCGAACGGGCCGCGCAGGTCGCCCGGGCGATCGGCATCGAACATCGACCGATCTCGGTCGATCCTCTCGCGGTCGCGTCGTACCGCGAGAATCCATCGAACCGCTGCTTCTTCTGCCGTTCGATCGAGGCCGAAGCCCTGACGGCCGAGGGTGTGAAGCGCGGAGCTCGCCAATACGTCGACGGGATCCACCGGGACGATCTCGGGGAGGATCGCCCCGGCATCGCGGCGATGGAGCGGGCGGGGTTCCGCCACCCCCTCGCCGATGCGGGGTGGCGCAAGGCGGACGTCCGCCTCGAGGCCCGCCGTCGCGCGCTCCCCAACTGGGACGAGCCGTCGGACGCCTGCCTCGCCTCGAGGATCGCGCACGGTGAGCCGATCGATCGGGAACTGCTCTCCCGCATCGAGCGCGCGGAGGAGATCGTCCGCGCGCTCGGCTTTCGGCAGGTGCGCGTTCGGGTCCGTGCCGGAGCCGCCCGGATCGAGGTCGAGCCGGAGGGCGTCGGGCGGCTCTCGGTCCCGAGCGTCACGATCCCGCTGACCGAGCGGTTGACCCGGCTCGGATTCGCCCAGGTGACGATCGACCCTGCGGGGTATCACGGGCTCCTCCCCCCCGTCGGCGCGCGATGAGCACCGCTCCCCCGACACACCCCGAGCTCACGGGGCAGTTCCAACTGGAGACCGAGCTGGTCCCTCAGGGCGATCAGCCGGCCGCGATCGCCGAGCTCGTCGAGCGGATCGAGCGGAAGGAGAAGTACGTCACGCTCCTCGGAGTCACGGGCAGCGGCAAGACGTTCACGATGGCCCACGTGGTCCAACGCCTCCAGCGGCCGACCCTCGTCATCTCCCCCAACAAGACGCTCGCGGCCCAGCTCGTTAGCGAGTTCCGGGCGCTCTTTCCGCACAACGCCGTCGAGTACTTCGTCAGCTACTACGACTACTACCAGCCCGAGGCCTACGTTCCCCAGATCGATCTGTTCGTCGAGAAGGACGCGTCGATCAACGAGGAGATCGACCGGCTGCGGCACCGGGCGACCCAGGCGCTCCTGACCCGTCGGGACGTCCTCATCGTGGCGTCGGTTAGCTGCATCTACGGATTGGGTTCGCCGGAGGACTACCGAGCGTCCGTGGTCGATCTGACCGTTGGGCAGGAGATTGGACGGCAGGACCTGCTCGAGCATCTCGTCCGGATGAAGTATGCCCGCAACGACTACGAGCTCAAGCGCGGCCGCTTCCGCGTGCGGGGAGGTACGATCGACGTGATGGGTGCCGGCGAGACCATCCACCGGATATCGCTCGAGGGACGCACGGTGGGATCGATCGCCGAGCTCGATCCCGTGACCCAGGAAGAGGTCCGGGAGATCTCGAACCTCGCGATCTTCCCCGCCACGCACTTCATGACGGTCGACGAGCGCCTGCGGGGCATCCTCGAGGAGATCAACGTTGAGAAGGACGCGCGCGTACAGGAGTTCGTCCGGGCCGAGAAGATCGTGGAGGCGCAGCGCCTGAAAGGACGGACCGACTACGATCTCGAGATGATCCGGGAGACCGGCTACTGCTCCGGGGTCGAGAACTACTCGCGGTACTTCTCCGGCCGGAAAGCCGGGGATCCGCCGTACACGCTGCTCGACTTCTTCCCCGAGAACTTCCTCGTGTTCATGGACGAGTCCCACGTTTCGGTCCCCCAGCTCCAAGGGATGTACAAGGGAGACCGCAGTCGCAAGGACAATCTCGTCGAGTTCGGATGGAGGCTTCCCTCGTGCCGGGACAATCGCCCCTTGAAGTTCCCGGAGTTCCTGACGCATGTGCCGCAGCTCGTCTTCGTCTCGGCCACCCCCGGACCGTTCGAGCGGAAGGCCTCGAGCGGCATCGTGGAGCAGATCATCCGGCCGACCGGCCTGGTCGACCCCCCCATCGAGGTCCGCCCCATCGAGGGCCACATCGCGGATCTCGTGCGCGAGCTCGAGGCTACGGTCGCGCGCGGGGACCGCGCCCTCGTCACGACCTTGACCAAGGCGACCTCCGAGGAGCTCGCGAGCTATCTCGCGAACCGCGGAATGAAGGTCCGCTATCTGCACTCGGAGATCGAGACGCTCAAGCGCATCGAGATCCTGCGCGATCTTCGCCTGGGACGATTCGACGTACTGGTCGGGATCAACCTCCTGCGGGAGGGTCTCGATCTCCCCGAGGTTAGCTTCGTCGCGATCCTGGACGCGGACAAGGAAGGTTACCTCCGAAGCGAGACCTCGCTCATCCAGACGGCCGGCCGCGCGAGCCGCAACGTCGACGGTCGTGTGGTCCTCTACGCCGATCGAGTGACGGGCTCGATGGCACGCGCGATCTCCGAGATGAAGCGCCGGAGGGAGACGCAGGTCGCCTACAACCGCGAGCACGGCATCGTGCCCGAGTCGATCCGTAAGGAGGTCCGCGCGCTCCTCGCCACGGACGAGGAAGCTCCGTCCGGAGAGCTGTCGATCTCGGGTCTCGGCAAAAAGTGGAAGGAACAACTGCCGCTCCTGCTGGCCAACTTGGAGGAGGAGATGCGCCTCTCCGCGGAACGGCTCGACTTTGAGGAAGCGGCCCGCATCCGCGACCGCCTGCGGACCCTCCAGCGGGAGGCGCGAGACCCGAAGCGCCGGGGCTCCCGCGTTCCCGCCAAATAAACCCTGTTTGCCCCGGGGCGAAAGGGTGTTTTAGGAGGGCCGACTGGTCTCTCCCATGCCGACCGCACCCGGCGAGGTTCGGGCCGGAGGGCTGGCCGGCCTGCGTCGCGGGGGTTCGATGACCGAGCTGTTGTTCCTCTACGAATGCGAGACGCTTCATCCGACCCAGCTCCGCCCGGTCGCCGAACGCCTCGGACTGACGGTCCAGGCGGCCTCCCACACCTACCGCCAGCTCGCACGACGCGGACTGGTCGCCTTGCGCGATGGTCGCTACCGCCCGACGTTCGAGGGGGTCGCGTGGCTGCACGAGACCCTCGGCCGTCTCGAGGACGATGTCCGGCGAAGGCTGGCGCATCTGCACGTGATCCGCTCCACGCGCGCCATCGCGCTCGCCGATCTTCGCACGAACGACCCCGTCTCCCTCGAGATCCGAGACGGGCTCCTCTCCGCCCGCCCGGGTTCTTCGGGGACCTCCCGGGGTCGCGTCTCGCGCGGAGCCGCCAAGGGCCGGATCGTCGAGGTCGCGAATCTCGAGGGCATCGTCACCCTCGAGCCATCGACGGTCTCGATCCGCACCCTGGCGGAGTCCGATCTGTCGGATCCTCACTTACCGGACCGGCTTCGCGCGCTCGTCGGCACGGAGGATGAGTATCTCGCGGCCGAAGGGCTCGAGGCGTTCGAGGCGCTGCGTCGAGCGACCGGCCACCGCGTCCACCGATTTGCGGTCGGCGCCGCAGCTCGGGAGGCGGCGCGGCTCGGAGTACCCGGGACCATCGTCGTCATGGACCGTGACCTACCCCGACTCCTGGCAGAGTTCTCGGGGCAAGACCCTCCACCGCTCGATGTGCTGCCGCTTCCGAAGGCCGCGCACCGCCTACGCGGAGGGCGTCGGCGGGCCTGAGCTGAGCGCCCGAAGCTCCCGAACGATCTCCTCCATGCCCGTCACCTCGCGGGCACCGGCCTCGCGAAGCTGCTGATAGACCTGGGTGGCGCGCCCTCCCGTGAAGTCTCGCTCGGTGATGGACGGGCGACTCACCAGGAAGCTCGGAGTGGTCCGGACGTAGGGGCGCAGGTCCTCGAGGTTTGCGAGATTCGACGGTCCCACCACGAACGGGGCGACCACGATTGCTCTCGCCGCGGCGAGCAGCGCCCGGTGCCGCTCGCGGACCTCGGGGCCGAGAGGAGCGAACGGAGCTTCGATTGGCCCGCGGATCAGGAGAGCTTCGGCTACCTCGGCATCGGTGTCGAGCAGGTGGAGCGCCCCGACGCTCAGGGAGTAGCCATCGTCCGCGAAGGTCCGCAGGTATGGGGCCGCCGCTCCGCCCCCGCCCACCACGTGCACCGGGCCGAAGCCCGTCCCGGATCCGGGCCCCCTCGGGGCCGTGGTCAGGTGGTGCGCTATGAGGTAGGGCATGCCGGTCCGAGGCTCCCGGCGGAGGTCCGCTACCACGCCCCATACCTGGGCGAGCAACCCCTCGGAAAGGATCTCGGCCGGGGGCCCATCCGCGACGCATCGACCCCGAGATAGGACCACGATGCGGTCTGCGAACCTGGCGGCGAGGTTGAGGTCGTGGAGGGCGGCAACGACGGTGACCCCTCGGCGGTGCGCGAGGTCCCGGACGCGGGCGAGCAGGTCCAGCTGGTGACCGATATCGAGATGGGAAGTCGGCTCGTCCAGGAGCAGCAGCGGGGTCGTCTGGGCGAGGGCTCGTGCGAGCACCGCCCGCTGACGCTCTCCACCGCTGATCGATAGGAGGCCATCGTCGGCTCGATCGGCGAGCCCGACCTGCTCGAGAATCGAATGCCCGAGTCGGTAGTCTTCCTCCGAGTCGCCCTCCAACAGGCCGTGGAAGGCGTATCGACCGTAGAGGACGTAATCGATGAGTCGAACATCGTCTCGCGGGCTCTCCTCCTGAGGGAGCCACGCCACTCGACGCGCCCGCTCGAGTATCGAGAGCGACTCCAAGGCGTCGCCGAAGAGTTCCACGCGACCGGCGCTCGGGGTTACGAATCCTAGGACGGTGCGTAACAGGGTCGTTTTCCCCGAGCCATTCGGACCGGCCAGCGCGACAAACTCCCCCGACCGTACGGAGAGATCGATCTTGCGGAGGGCCGTGCGCGCACCGTAGCTGACGCTGACGCCCACGAGCCGGAGGGGCGGAGCGGTCGCCGGGGTCCCGCTCACAGGCTCCCCATCGGACTGCCGACCCGCCGGCGGAAGAGCAGGTAGATGAAGAACGGGGCTCCGAAGAACGCGGTGAAGATCCCGATCGGCAGCAAGGAGGTGGGGTACACGAGGAGGGCGAAGTCCCGGGCGCCCAGCAGGAACACCGCTCCGACGAGGGCCGAGCCGGGCAGGACGTACCGATAGTCGGTCCCGGCGATACGACGGACCACGTGCGGCGAGACGAGACCGACGAACCCGATGATCCCGGTGAACGCGACCGCGACGCCCGTCGTCAACGACGCGAGGAGGATCAGCCGTATCCGAACCCGGCGTACGTCGACTCCGGCGCTCCGCGCGACGTCGCCCCCGAGTTGCATCAGGTTGAGCTCTCGCCCGAAGAGGCTGAGGAGAGTGCCGGTGATCAGGAGCACTCCCAAGGCGATCCCATCGACCGGCCAGGATGCGTTGCCGAGGCTACCGAGGAGCCAGTAGGAGACCTGCTGGCTTCCGGATGGGTTGTACAGGAGCAACAGGGCGAGAACCGCCGAGAGCAGGCTCGCGAGAGCGACCCCCGTCAATAGAAGTGTTTCGACCGTGCCGTAGCGGCTCACCGCCACCGCGAGGATCGCGACTCCGGTCGCGATCGCACCGATGAAGGCGAACAGAGGCAGAAACAGGTCCGGCGCGACCTGGCCGACGTGGAAGTCGAAGACGATCGCAGCGCCGATGGTCCCGCCGCTCGAGATGCCGAGCAGGAACGGGTCCGCGAGCGGGTTGCGGAACGTCCCCTGGAGGGTCGCGCCCGAGATTCCGAGGGCTGCGCCCGCGATCACGGCGAGGACGATCTCGGGGAGCCGAGCCTGCCAGATGATCTCGCCCCATCTCGTGCAGAGATCCGGCGACACAGAGGTTCCCGCGCAGGCGTTCGGCAACCCGAACAGCAGTCGAAGGGTGGTGAGGGGTGGGATGAAGACGGTGCCGAGAAGCGAGGAAAGCGCCACGGCCACCGCGACGATCGCTACGATGGCGCCGAGAAGGGCCCAGGGACTCGAACGGCGTAGGCGCATCGCCCCCGAGGGAGTCGCCTCGCCTACCGCCGGCGGAGCGCGCTCCTCCACGGGCCTAGGAAAGGCTCGAAGGATGGAAGAATGCGAGGAGCGCGGGCAACCCGGAGAGGATCATCGTGGGATCGGCCTCGGTCAGCCAGTTCGAATCCATCCCCGTCAGGTTCCCACTTTGCACCGCGGAGAGCTGGCCCCAGAACGGCGCGCTCGTGTAGGCGCTCTCATTCAGACCGAAGCCGGTCGCGTAGACGAGGTAGTGCGGGTTGGCGACCAGTACCTGCTCGCCGGACAGCTCGGGATACTCGAAGGTCGCATTCGCGGCGATGCTACTCCCACCCGCAAGCTCGATCAAGGACTGTCCGAACGTGCCCGGCCCAAAGGTCCAGTACCCATTCGAGTCCACGTAGTAGGTGACCAGGACGGTCGGGAAGCTCGATGCGTTCGCCACCACGGCGGTCGCGTTGTATAGCTCGGTCGCGAGCTGGGTGTTCAGCGCGTTCGCACCCGCCGTGACCCCGAAGATCCGAGCGAGGAGCGAGACGTCGATCTCGATCCCGCTCAGGGTCGGGGGCTGCAACACCACGACCGGGATATGGAAGGTGTCCGTGATCTCCTGGAGTGCCGCGGCCGGCACGAACGTAGCAGCGAGAACGACCTGAGGCGTGGCCGCCAGCAACGCCTCGAAGTCGAACGTCGGTTCGGCTTGAATGCACATTGACGAGGAGAGATTCCACAGCGCGATCTGGTCGGGAGAGTAATCCGCGGAGAGCCCGCCGAATGCCGGTGCATAGCAATCGACCCCGACGACGTGGGATCGCAGGCCCAGCCGATACATCGAGTCCATGATGTTGGGCCCGAGAACGACGACCCGAGCCGGGTCGTACGGAAGGGTCACGCGGTGCCCCAGATCGTCTGTGATCGTAAGGTTCCCCGAGGTGGTACCGCTCGCGGTCGTGGCGAAGTAGACGGCGGCACTCGCGATGCCGATGCCACTGACGACCAGGATCACGACCACGAGCCAGGTCAGGGGGACCATGCGACGCGGGGGAACCGCGGAGGACCCATTCAACGACATTGGATTGTGGGCAAACACTCTTTAACATAAGGGTTGCCCCGGGAAGATCCCCCGGAGCCGGCCGGGGTTCCGACCGACAAAGGATATCTCTCCCCGCCGTCCCGGGCGCTCGGAGGGAGCATAGGCTAATCTGGTAGACCAGCGGGCTCCAGTCAGGGGGAACCATCGGTCCTCCTGTGAAGTTGGGTCTGCGGAGGGATGCGAACGCATCCCGATGACGAGTGACTGGAGCGCGCGGAGAGACCCGCATATCGGGGTTCAAATCCCCGTGCTCCCATCCCCTGGGCTCTCCGCATCGCCCGCCCGCGTGCTCCCGGCCCAAGATCCACCGATCCAAGTGGTTTGGGACTTGAATAATTTAAGTATCGAAGTAATTTCGGGTTGCGGTCGAGAGTCCGACCGACTCCGAACCTGCGACGCACATGTCCGAGCCCTCCGCTCCCGCATCGATCCCTGCGGTCGCCGCCTCCTCCGATCCACCCGCGCCGCTGGAGATCGGGCGGTTCGATCGACGCTACGCCAACCGGGCTATGCTCCTCCTGGCCGGGCTCGTGATCGTGGTCCTCTACATCGAGGCGATGCTCACGCCGTCCCTCCCCTCCATCGCAGCCCAGTTCAACGTCAGCGAGGCCCAGGTGAGCCTGGTACTCGCTGTCTACCTCGTATCCGGGTGTGCGCTCGCCCCGATCATCGGAAAGCTCGGTGACATCTATGGGAAGAAGCGGGTCCTGGTCTACGTTCTGATCATCTACGCGGCCTCGGTCTCGGTCACGGGGTTCTCCCCGAACTTCGCGTTCCTCGTCGCCGCGCGTACGGTGCAGGGGATCGGCCTCGGGATCTTTCCGCTCGCCATGACCCTCGTGCGGGAGGAGTTCCCACGCGAACTCGTACCCCGATCCCAAGGTCTCCTCAGCGGGATGTTCGGGGTGGGCCTGGCGATCAGCCTGCCGCTCGGGGCGTTCATCTCGAACGGGTACGGCTGGCAGGTGACGTACCACACCGCAATCCCGTTCGTCGTTCTCTTGACGGTCCTCTCGGCCATCGTCCTCCGGGAATCCCGTTACCGGCGCCCCCAGGCGAAGGTCGATTACATCGGCGCGACCGGCCTCGGCTGTTCGCTCGCCCTCATCGTTCTCGGTCTCTCCCTCGCTCCGAGTTGGGGATGGGCCGCGGTCGGCACCTGGACCTTGATGGGGCTGGGGATCTCCATCCTCATCCCGGTCGGCCTGTACGAGCGCTGGGCCACCGAGCCGATCCTCAACTACCGGATGCTGAAGGAACGGAACCTGATGGTCACGAACCTCGTCGTGACGCTCACCGGGCTCGGCTACTTCCTGGCCCTTCAGGCGATGACGTTCCGATTCCAGAGCCCTCCGGGATCCGGGTTCTCCTATTCGATCTTCAGCACGGGGGTCGCGCTCGTGCCGTTCGCGATCGCCCAGCTGATCTTCGCACCGCTCGCCGGCCACTTCGTCTCGCGGACGGGGATCCGGCCGATGGTCTTCCTCGGCTCGACCATCGGCTGCATCGGCTTCGTGCTCGCCGCGCTTTCCAACAGCCCGGCCTCACTGATGGTGAGCGAGTTCGTGGCGAGCGCAGGGCTCGCCATCGCGATCGCGTCGATCATCAATCTCATGGTGCTCACCGTGGAACCGAAGGACCTCAGCCTCGCCACCGCGCTCAACACCGTGTTCCGCCTGGTCGGTTCCAGCGTGGGCGCCCCGATCGCCGGCACGATCATGACCACCTATGCGATCTCGGTGGCGACGCCCGGCGGCTCGATCTTGGTGCCGTCCCCGCTCGCCTACGAGATCATCTTTGCGATCGCGGCGGCGAGCTTTGTCCTTATCGCCGTCCTCGCTATCTTCGCCCGGGAGATGCTCGGGCGCCGGAGGAACGTCTCCCATGTCCTCACGACCGACTCGAGGGACCCGGCGTCGCCCGCGGTCGCCTCGATCTCCACGGAGAGCTAGTAGCGATGCCGGCCTCCCGATCGAACTCGCCATCCGATCCGGCCGCGGGCGAAGTGTGGCGAGCCTTGTGGGGTCTCTTCCGAGCCTTCGGGCCGGAGCTCCGGCGGATCGCTCACTCTGTGGGTATCACCCTTCCGCAACTCGCCATGCTGAAGGCGTGCGAGCAGGGCTCCGTCACCGCGACCGAGCTCGCACGACGGTCCGATCGAACCGCGCCCGCGATCACCTACGTGACTCGGGAGCTCGAAACGTCGGGGCTCCTGCGGCGCATGCCCTCCACCCGCGATCGCCGCCGGGTGGTGTTCTCCCTCACAGCGAAAGGCCGAGCGACCCTCGAGCGGGTCCACATGGAGGGAGAGCGGTGGGACCGGGACCTGTCGGCCTCACTTTCCCGAGAGGAATGGCGTTCGCTCGCCCGGGCGATCGAGGAACTTGCCGACCAGGTAGAGTCACACACCCATACGCGCGACGGCGCGTTCGCGCCCCGTGCCGGTCGACGCTTACGCTCGAACTCTCGCTCCGGATCCCGATTGGAGAGTCGAGCGACGCACATATGAGCGGGGGCCCGAGTGGCCACCTCCAAGGCTGATGGCGAATCCTCCGGGCGTGCCCTTCTCCGGGCAGGTCCCCGTCTCGGAAGAACTCCCGCCTCGGGCCTACTCGCTGACGGTCAATTCCGCCGGCGTCTTCCTGGCGGCAATCGCGATCCAGTTCATCGGGTTCATCGGGAGCCTGGTGCTGTACAAGTACGTCGGGATTACGGCGTCTCTCCAGGCGCTCCTCGGGCTGGTCCAGCTATTCCTCGGGATCGGCTCCGCGATCAACAGCCTCGGCGACTTCGGTCTCGGGGGTGGGTATCGGTTCTTCATCGCTCGGGGGAAGAGCGCCACCGACAACACCGGGACGTACCTCCTCATCCGCCTCTTGGTCTGCGGTCTCGCGGCCGCGCTGATGCTCACGCTCGCGCCGATCTCCTTCGCGGGAGCGACGCTCGCCTCGAACGGTCCCGAACTCATCGCGCTCGGGCTCTTCCTCCTGCTCCCGATTATCTGGACAGGCGAGCAGATCTACCAGAGCTACTACATCGGGGTCGGCAACTCCGTCAAGGCGCAGTACCCGTACCTGGTCGAAGTGCTCGTGCGCACGCCGCTGATCATCGTGGCGGCGTTCCTTTCCCCGACGCTCTTCGGTCTGACGATCGCCTACTTCGTCGGGGCCATCGCGTCTGCGATCTATTGCCTGCCGTTCCTTCGGGCCTTCGTCCGACGGTACAAAAAGTCCGAAGCGGTTCTCCTGCTGAAGTTCTCCTGGCCGCTGCTCGGCGCGCTCGGCCTGTCGTACGTCGCCTCGAACGCGATGCCATTCGTCGTCAACGCGACCCTCGGCCTGCAGGCCGTCAACAACTTCCTCGTCGCGAACGGCTTCCGCATCCTCGTGCTCGCGCTTCCCTCGGCGGTGGCCGCTCCCCTCTTCCCGTACTTAGCGAAGCTGCACAAACGAGAGCAGTACGAGGCGATCCGCGAGGGGACGTGGCAGGCGATCCGCTACACGTCGATGCTCGTCGTCCCGGCGGTCCTTGCGCTCGTCATCTACCGGGTGAACGTACTCAACATCCTGACCAATTCGCTCTACGCCCAGACCGCAGCGACGCCGCTCGCCATCCTCGTAGCGAGCACGATCCCGGCGGCGATCACCGGGCTCATCGCTGCCGGGCTCAGCGCCATCGGTTGGCGTCGACTCGAGCTGTACCTGACCGCCTTCCAGGTCCTCGCGATGTTCGCGATCGCGTTCGTGCTCCTCCCCCCGTACGGCATCCTTCCGGCGAGCGATGGGCTCATCGCCGCATCCCTCGCGGTGCTCGCGAGCTCCGTCGCGGCGTTCATCTGGAACGCGATCGCCATGCACCGTCTCATGGACGTCCAGGTCCACCCCAAGGCGATCGGCATGATCGCGTTGAGCGCGCTCCTCGCGTTCGTCGCCGTGGGTCGGCTCAACAGCGTGCTGGCGATCAGCCGCTACTACGAGCTCGCCGTGGGGGTCCTCCTCGGATTCGCGGTGTACTTCATCGTGCTCGCGCTCGTCGGCGAGCTCACCAAGGAGGATGTGCTCCGAGTGGGCCGATCGATCGGTCTACCGGATCGCCTTCTCGGCCCGCTCTCCCGGATGTGCTGGCGCCCCCTCACCCCCCGTCTCGAGCCCGTACGACCCGGCCGGGGACTCGGATTCACGAGTGGAGATATCCCCGAGATGGAACGCGAGGAAGAGGTCGCCTCCGAAGGCGGCCCTCCGCTCTCCTAGGGGCGAACGGGTGCCGAAAGCTCGGTGCGCGCGAGCGCCGGGCTCGGCGTGGCCCCATGCATCATCTCCGCGAGGTACTCCTTCAGATCCTGCGGACCGCTCGGGCTGCCGTGGGCCGTGAGGAGGACGCCGATCGGCTCTTCGCGCTCATGGAGACGATCCGAGCGGCTCCGGGTGGTGGACGAACTCGACGAGCTCCTCCACTCGGGCAGGATCGGTGGTGGGAAGGACCCCATGGCCCAGATTGAAGACGTGCGAACGGCCGTCCGGGATCTCGTTCAGGACCCGCCGAGCGGCCGCCCTCAGCGTCCCCGCGTCGCCGAGGAGGGCACCGGGATCGAGGTTGCCCTGGAGGGCGAGATCCGCGCCGATCCGACGTCGCACCCGGCCGAGCGATTCGCGCCAATCGACCCCCAGCGCCGTCGCGCCGAGATCGGCGAGCTGTTCGAGCAGGTGCGAGGAGCCCGTCGAGAAGTAGATCGTGGGGAGCTTCAACGGCTGGAGCGCCTCGAACAGTCGCTTGAGGCGGTCGGCGAGGTGCTCGGCGAAGACCCGATCGCTCACCGTCCCGACCCAGGTGTCGAACAGCTGGAGGGCCGCGGCCCCGGCCCGAGCCTGCATCCGCAGGTACTCCACGGTCATGTCGGTGAGGCGGTCGAGAAGGAGATCGAATCCCGCGGGGTCCCGGTAGAGGAAGCGCTTGGTCTCGGCGTACTCCCGCGAGGCTCCTCCTTCGATGAGATAGGAGGCGAGCGTGAAGGGGCCGCCGGCGAATCCGATGATCGGCCGTTCGGTCTCGAGCTCCCGGTACCGTCGGATCGTTCCTCCCACGAACCCCACGCTCTTCTCGGCATCGAACGCGGTGAGCCCCTCGACCTGGGCGCGGGTCCGGATCGGCTTCGGGATCACCGGCCCCACCCCCGGGTCGATCGAGAAATCGATCCCGAGGCCGGCGTACGGCAGCGTGATGTCGGCGTAGACGATCGCCGCATCCAGGTCGAATCGCCGCAGCGGCTCCAGCGTCACCTCGACCGCGAGTTCGGGCGTCCGCGCGAGCTCGAGGATCGGGTGGCGCTCGCGAAGGGCCCGGTAGCCGGGCAGGTACCGGCCGGCTTGGCGCATCAGCCAGATCGGTCGCCGGTCGACCTCCTCCCCTCGGAGGGCGCGAAGGACCCGATCGCGCATCAGCCTCCGCTCCGTGCGACGCGGGCGAACGCCTCGGCGAAGCGGGGCCGGGCCCAGGCGATCTCGCGAGCACCGACCGCGGTGGAGAGGAAGGTCGTCTCGAAGGCGGACGGAGGGAGCGCGATCCTCCGGTCCAGGGCGGCGTGGAAGAACCGGGCGTAGCGTTTCCGGTCGAGCCCGCGGGTGTCGGCGAAGTTCCGGATCGGACCCGGTCCGAAGGAGAGGCCCAGCATCGAGCCGACCCGTTGGATCGTGAACGGGGCGACGCCGGCGCCGTCCGCGGTCTCCCGAAGCGCCCGCTCCAGGGCGCGACCGGACCGTTCGAGCGAGCGGTAGGTGGATGCGGTCAGTGCGTCGAGCGTGGCGATCCCGGCGGCCATGGCGACGGGGTTACCCGCGAGGGTCCCGGCCTGGTAGACCGGGCCGAGGGGGGCGACCGCTTCCATGACGTCGCGTCGGCCCCCGTACGCTCCGACCGGCATCCCTCCGCCGATGATCTTGCCGAGCGTGACGAGGTCCGGGGTGAGTCCGAGGGTGGGGGCCGCCAGCCCTCGGCGCAACCGGAAGCCGGTGATTACCTCGTCCGCGATCGACAGCGCGCCCGACCGATGGCAATGACGACCGATCGCGGCGAGGAACCCCGGTTCGGGGGGTACGACTCCCATGTTGGCGGCGACCGGCTCGACGATGACGGCGGCGGTTTGGGTCCCCCAGCGTTCGAACCAGGCGTGGAGCGCCGGCACGTCGTTGTACGGGAGCACGTGGGTTTCCGCGACGATCGATCGAGGAACTCCCGCCGAATCCGGCTGGGCCGCGCTTGCGAGACCGGAGCCGGCCCGGGCGAGCAGACCATCGGAGTGGCCGTGGTACCCGCCCTCGAACTTCACGATGCGGTTGCGACCCGTGAATCCACGGGCGACCCGCAAGGCGCTCATGGTGGCCTCGGTTCCCGAGGAGACGAACCGGATGCGCTCGATCGCCGGGGCCGCACGCCGGATCCGCTCGCCGAGCTCGTGCTCGAGGGGCGATGGGGCCCCGAAGGAGAGGCCCCGCGCAGCGGTCTCGCGGACCGATCGAACGACCGAGGGGGGAGACGCACCGAGGATGTTGGCTCCCCACGAGCCGACGAGGTCGAGGTAGCGAGCTCCGTCCACGTCCGTCAGCCATGCGCCCCGGCCCCGGGCGTAGAAGACCGGGGTGCCTCCGACCGAGGTGAACGCGCGGACCGGGCTATCGACCCCTCCGACGAGGGTCCGCTGGGCCCGCCGGAACAGGGCCCGGGAACGCGGCCCGGGCGCGGGGCTCACGGGATTCCCTCGGCGAGCTCGATCATCCGCTTCGGGCGGACCCGGAGCGCGGTGAAGATCGGCGTCTCGAGCTGCGTGTAACGGCTCGCCTCGGTCGGGCGGAGATCGGACACGAGGTCCAGGAACTCCGCGGGGGATTCGGCTTCGAAGGAGAGGATGAACTCCATGTCATCGAGGCCGAAGGAGTAGGCGGTGTGGATCAGCACGTTCGGATACTTGTGGCCGATCCGGAAGTGCTCGCCCATGATGCGTCGGCGTTCCTCGAACGGGAGGCCGTACCAGTCCCGTCGCTTGACGAATGGATAGAGGAACAGGTAGGGAAGATCGGCGGGCCGACGCTGGGACGATCCGCCCTCTTGCCCCGCGTGCGCGTGCTCGCCCAGGTACTCGGAACGGCGGGCCATCCCGAGGTAGGAGTACCGTGTTTCGAGATAGCCCCCCATCTCGGTTCCGAAGAGCCGGGCGTGCCACTGCTGGATCTGCTCGAGGTCCGGGGAGATCATCCACAGGAGCATCTCGACATCGGCCTTCGTGCCGACCAGAGAGAACGTTCGAACGATCGCTCCGGCGGGCGGGGATTCGAGGACCCGCTCGAGCTGCGCGCTCCCGCGGTGGCGCAGGTGCGTGGCCCGTCGCCGCCACTTTGGGCTCAGGCGCAGGAGGGTATACTTGACGAAATCGCGCGGCTCGGAGTCTCCCTCGGCTGCCGGCTCGGTCATCGTCCCTCCTGAGACCACCGGGCCAGATCGCGGGCGAAGTAGGAGATCACGAGGTCGGCGCCGGCGCGGTGCATCGCATTCGTCGCCTCGATTACCGCAGCACGTTCGTCGAGCCACCCGCGCTCGGCCGCGGCACGGATCATGGCGTACTCCCCGCTGACCTGGTAGGCGGCGATCGGGTGGGGGAACTGCGCCCGGGCGCGCGCGATCACATCCAGGGAAGGGAGAGCGGGCTTGACCATGAGGACGTCCGCTCCCTCGGCAGCGTCCAGCGCGAGCTCGCGGAGCGCTTCCCGTCCGTTCCGAGGGTCCATCTGGTAGGAGCGGCGGTCCCCGAACGAGGGGGTCGAATCGGCAGCGTCGCGGAACGGTCCGTAGAACGACGAGGCGAACTTCGCCGCGTACGCGACGATGCCCGTGGTTTCGAATCCGGCCCCATCCAGCGCGGCCCGGATGCCGGCGACCTGGTGGTCCATCATGGCGCTCGGAGCGACGAAGTGGGCTCCCGCGCGCGCGTGGGCGACCGCGATCCGACCGAGTCGATCGACGGTGGCGTCGTTGTCGATCTCCGAGCCTCGGAGGATCCCGCAATGCCCGTGCCGAGTGTACGAGCACAAGCAGACGTCCGTCCAGATCACCAGATCCGGAGCCGCGCGCCGGATCGAGCGGATCGCACGGACGACGCTTGAGTTCGAGCTCCACGCCTCGTGGCCATCGATCTCTTTTCGCTTCGGCAGGCCAAAGAGGAGCACCGCCGGTATCCTTTCGCGGAGGAGGTCCCGGGCGAGCGTTCCCACCGTGTCCGTACCGTAGCGCAGGACCCCGGGGAGCGACGGGATCGCCTCGGGGCGTCCCTCCGAAGGGCGTAGGAACACGGGATACACGAGGCGGGAGGGAGCGGCGCGGACCTCGGCGAAGAGCTCGCGGATCGCCGGGGTCGTACGAAGTCGTCGCATGCGTTCGGAGGAGGTCGCGCCCGATCGGGATCCGATGCGGGAAGAGTCAGTCCGTTGCATGGGCGAGCACTCCAAGAAGGTAGGGGGTAAAGCGTTGTACCGAGGCGGACGGAGCGACACCCACTTCGCGAAGACCGTGACCCCGCGCCGCCTTCGCGGTGCGGGGACCGAGCACGACCCAGCGGGCCGACCGGGCCAGATGGCGAAAGGTGCCGAGACCCACCATCCGGCGGAAGTGCGAGATCGCCGAGGGGCTCGCGGCGACCACGACCCGTGCCGCACGCGCCGACCGTTGCGCATCCGCGTCGAGCCGGGGACCCGGGCGGGTCCGATACACCAGCAAATCCAGCACCGCGTGCCCGCTTGCCGCGAGTTCTCGGCCGAAGCGGGGTCCCGCTCGATCCGATCGTGGAAGGACGATGCGTCGCCGACGCCCGGCGAGCGCGCGGCGCACGGGCTCGGCGCCTTCCCCGTTCGCACGCCGGACCCGAGCTACCCCGGCCTTTTTCAGCGCCCGTTCGGTCTCGGTCCCGACGGCCCAGAACTCTACGGATGCGGATCGGAACCCGGCGTGTCGCAGCAGGGGGCGCACGAACGCCTCGACCGCTGCCTTGCTGGAGACCGCCACGGTATCGAACGGGCCGAACCGCTCGAGCCGTCGGGCGATGTTCGCGCGGGCGGCCGGGGACGGGACTACGGTCTCGACCCTCTGGAGCCGAATGCCGTTGCGGGCCAGTTCAGCACCGAGAGTGGGCAGGGTCGTTCGAGAGGAAAGGAGCAGTACCGCAGGCGGCCGTCGGTCGGGCACGATCTTCCTACCGGGCCACCTGCGCGAGGAGCTCCCGCGCCCCCGCATCGTTCAGCGCCTTCCCTACGCGTCGCCCGAGGCTTGCGGCCCGGCCGAGAGAGTCACTCCCACGCGCGGCGAGTGTGATCGTTCCATCGGGAGACAGGACCTCCGCCCTCAGAACCAGTCCACCGGAGCGAACCGTGGCCAGTGCCCCGAGAGGCAGGTTGCAGTCGCCGCCCACCGCGGCGGCGAGTTCCCTCTCGGCGGTCACCGCCGCACGGACCGCGGGAGCGTCGAGTCGGGCGGCGATTCGGGCGACCCGCCGGTCCCCCCGTCTCGCCTCGAGCGCGAGGGCCCCTTGTCCGGGGGCCGGAAGGAAACGGGTGCTCGGGAGGATGCCGGAGATCTCCGATTGCCGACCCAGCCGGGCGATCCCCGCCACCGCGACGAGGATGGCGTCGATCCTTCGGGTGCGGACGAGGCCGATGCGTGTGTCGACATTGCCTCGTACCTCTTGGACGCGGAGATCGGGACGCCATCGGAGCAGCTGAGCTCTCCGTCGTAGGCTGCTCGATCCGACCCGGGCTCGCGGTGGGAGCCGCATCGCGTTCAGGCCCTTGCGTGCGACGAGGCAGTCGCGGGCATCGGCCCGGGGCGGATAGGCCACGATCGTGAACGGGAGTAGGGTTCGTGCGGGGAGGTCCTTCGCGCTGTGAACGGCGAGATCGATCCGATGACGATTGAGCATCCGTTCGAAGATGCCCGTGAAGTCCGGGGAGGAACCTCCGGAGCGGTCCCGGTCTCCCGCGCTCTCGACCGCGACCACCTCGAAGGTGGCGCTTGGATCTGCCCGACGCAGGCGACGCACCACGAGTTCGGTCTGTGCGCGCGCGAGCGGGCTTCGGCGCGTTCCGACCCGGATCGGGTCGCTCACAGTCCGTCGGGATCGATTCGGTACAGGGCGAGCGCGAAACGACGCAGCCGATCGGCCTCGGCTCCCGGGGGAAGCTCGCGCACGCGTTCGGTCGGCTCGCGGAGCAGTTGTGCGACCAGCCGGCGGGTCATCCGATCGACGGCCATCCGCTGCTCCGGGGTCAGCGCGCCGAGGAACCTATCGGCGGTCTCGAGCTCGGCGGTACGGATCGCCTCCCCGTGCCGCCACACGGCGTCGATCCAAGGCTCGAGCAGCGTGCGCTCCAGTTCGATCCACGAGGCCCGAGCGCGATCGGCGACGTGCCGTTCGAGCGTGTCGGTCTCTCCGCCTCCCACCGCACCGACGCGGAGGTCTTCGAGGTCGAGGAGCCGGATCCGCGGATCGGCGCGGACCTGGGGATCCACGTTGCGTGGGACGCCCAGATCGATGAGGAGGAGCGGACCGGTCGGATCTCCGAGGTCCGCGAGGCCGATGATCCGTCCACCGGACTTCGCGGCCGTCACGACCGCATCGGAGAGATGGATCTCCTGGGAGAGATGGGAGACGCTCGCCGCGCGCGCCCCCGTGGCCCGAAGGAAGTCCTCGGAAGGAGGTGCGGAGCGGTACAGCAAGGTCACCCGGGCGTACGAGGCGAGCGCCTCGGCCAGCTGGCGGCCGACAACCCCCGCCCCGACCACCACCACTCGGGGGAACGGTCGCGCGACCTCCTCCAGCAGCCGGGTGGCCGCCACGGCGGCGATCGATCGATGGGACGGAACGTCCGGCGCGATCGACTCCGCGGCCTCGACCGCGGAGTTCAGCACCCCACGCAACACCGGCCGCGGGTAGCGGCTCCGGACGCTGTGAGCGGCCCGGCGCACCTGCTCGCGCACCTCGCGCTCGCCGACCGCGAGCGACTCGAGCCCCGCGCTGACCCGGTAGACGTGGTTCACCGCCTCCGGGCCGACCCGGACGGTCCAGGCGGCCGGCGGACCGGGGAGGAGTTCCTGCCAACGTCGAGTGGCCTCGGGCGTTCGTACCAACACGATGAGCTCGACGCGGTGGCAGGTGCGCAGTACTCCGATCTCCTCGGTGCCGGGGATCGACGCCCAGGCGCCCTCGACCCACTCCCAGGTGATCGCCCGGGCGACGGTCTCGAGTTCGTCGATCGATGCCCGGCCCAGGCTCATCCCGAGCACCGCCACATTCAGGGGCGGTCCCTCGTGCTCGGACAGGGCGGGGTGGCCCTCCGCGGGTGCGGTGCGGGGAGGTTCATCTCCGCGATTCCGCGTTCCAACTGACCGAGAGCTCGACGGCACTACGACCTCGGGGCACGGGGCCCAAAGGGCCCAGCTATCTGGGCTTTATGGGCGTGGGTACAAACTATCGAGGAGCTCGCGGTCCGGCCCCGCCGCGGGCCGGTTACTGTCGCTACCGCGGCTTCGCAGAGCTTAAACCATGAGGCGTGGTGATTACCCGTGGAGACAACGACCGTGATCGCGATCGAGATGAAGCCGGCAGCCGCCGACCAGGTCAAGCAACTGATCCGTGGACAGAAGCCCGAGATTGCCGTGCGGGTCTACGCCCAGCCCGGCGGTGGGGGATGCGGGGGTGGATCGCACGTGCAGTTCGGGATGGCGTTCGCCAAGCCCCGCGCCGATGACGAGGTCATCACCCTCGGCGATCTTCGAGTGATCATCGACCCGTCGTCCGTCAAGTACGTCAACGGAGCGGTCATCGACTACGTCGAGAATCTCAACGAATCCGGTTTCAAGATCACCAACCCCAGCCTCCCCGATGCCGACGCGGCGGGCGAGGCGGGCGGATGCGGGTCCTGCGGATCGAACTCTGCCAACGGTGGCGGGTGCGGCTGCGGCTGAACGGAACCCTGACGAGCGGAAGCGGTCCGACCCGCACCCGAAGCGCGCCCCTCGCGGGGAACGGTAGGGTCCCTCGATATCGAACCACGGGCGGATGCCCGGCCCGGCGGCCGATGTGAGCGCCGAACCGCTCGTAGCACGCGATCTCCGCAAGGTCTACACGACCCGCGGCTCGCCGCCGGTCGAGGCGCTCTCGGGAGTCTCTATCGAGGTCCGAGCCCGCGAACGGATCGCGCTCCTCGGAAGGAACGGGGCCGGGAAGACGACGTTCCTGAAGATCGCCTCCACGCTCCTCCGTCCGACCTCGGGCACGATCGAGATCTTCGGGCACGACGCCGACCGCAATCCGGACCGCGCCCGGCCGCTGATCGCGGTCGTCCCGCAGGAGGGTAAGCCGTTCTTCCACCTCACCCCGCGCGAGCAGATCTACACGTACCTGCGGACCCGGGGGCTGAGCCGGGAGGTGGCCCAGACGCGCACCGCGACCGCGCTGGACCAGATGGGGCTCGAGGAGGTCCAGGACCGCCTCGCGATCACGCTCTCGGGCGGACAGCGCCAGAGGACGATGGTGGCGACCGTGATCGCCACGCACGCGCCGCTGCTCTTCCTGGACGAGCCGACGATCGGGATGGATCCCTTCGCGCGCCGGGCCGTCTGGGCCGCGCTACGCGAACTGACGCGGATGGGCTCGACGATGCTGCTGACGACCCACTACCTCGACGAGGCGGACGCGCTCAGCGATCGCCTGTACATCATCGAGCGGGGACGGGTGCTGATGGAAGGGACCGCCGAGGAGCTCAAACGCTCGGTCGGTGGGACCCTGAAGGTCACGATCGCCGGGCAGACCCAGCATATGGACCTGTTCCGTTCCTTCGGCACGGTGATGACGGACGGCACCTCCCTTACGGTCATCGTTCAGCCGGATTCCCTCGGCGAACTGATGGCGATCGCGGTCCGGGAGCGCCTGACGACGACCGTCGGGCCCGTGACCCTGGAAGAGGCGTTCATGCGCGCGGTGGGGCGCTCGATCAATGAGGACGAGTGAGTCCCCCGCCCCGTACCGGGCCTTCCGGGGGCTGTCCGCGTTCTTCTGGACGGAGGTGCGGGTCCAGTCGCACGAATCGACCGCGATGGCGACCTCGATGGTCGTCCAGGGAGTGCTCCTCGTCTTCGTCTTCATCCTCGATCGCAGCCTCCTTCCCGTCGCTTTCCTCGGCGCGATCATCTTCTCGATGTTCACGATGGGCCAGCGCCTCCTCAACGAGGCCGCCTACGTGCGGATCGACCACAAGGCCACCGATCTCTACCTCGCCTCCCCCCTGACCCCCGAGGCGTTCTTCCTGGGGATGGCGGCGGGCGTGATGCTCGTCTATCTCACTCCGGTCATCCTCCTGTTCGTCTTCGCCGAGATCGTCGTCGGCTACTCCGTGCCGACGGTCCTCCTGCTGGCCGGCACCGGCGCCCTCGTCTGGCTGTTCTCGGCATCGTTCGGATACGTCATCTCGACGTTCTTCCGCGATAACCGCGCAATCTGGGCGTACGCGAGCCTCATTTTCAACGGGTTCGGCGTGCTGCCGCCCGTCTTCTACCCGCTGTCTTACTTCCCGGTGGCGTTGCAGCCCATCGCTCTGATGCTCCCCCCGAGCGCCGCGACCGCACTCCTCCAAGTCTCGATCGGCGTCACGAGCCTCTCGACCGGCGCGATCGCCCTCGCCGCGAGCGCGCTCGTTGCGGAAACGCTCGCGATGTTCCTGTTCACGATCTACTGGGCCCGCCGCAAGGTCCGGGAGGACTAGGCATGGCCACCGCGACGGGGGAGCCGGTCGTCGCCCAGCGAGGCCGCGCGCTGCCCGCGTTCGCCATCATCGGCTGGAGGTGGATCGGCCGGAGCCCGGCGGTCGCCATCGCGCCGATCCTCCTCCCGTTCATCTTCCTGTACTTCCTGAGCCTGATCTCCCCTCCGTCCCTCCTCCCCCTCGAGATTGTGGGGGCGATGCTGTTCACGATGCAGAACATCGGCAGCTGGGTCCTCGGGGACAGCGCGATCTGGCGGATCGAGTGCTCGCTTCAGGACATGTTCGTGGCGAGTCCGCTGGGCCGGATCCGCTACCTGTTCGGGATTGCGTTCTCGAACCTGATCGCGATGGTCCCGGCGCTCGTCGTGCTCGTGGCCCTCCTCTACTTCGAGCTCGGCCGCAACGGGATGGCGTTCACCCCGTTCGCCGGCCTCGTCCTAGTGGGCGCGCTCGCGGTGATGTGGGCATTGTTCAGCGCGGTCGGCATCAGCGTGTCGAGCCGCGTCAAGACCCAGCGCGCCATCTACCCCGTGGGGAATCTCACGTTCACGATCCTCGGGATGCTCTCCCCCTTGTACTACCCGCTCACTTCGCTGCCGCCGGTTTGGCAGGACATGGCGCGGTTCCTGCCCACCACCTACGCGGCGCTCCTGGTCCAGGGGGCCTTCGGCATCACCCCGGCGACGCCCCCGGAGATGGCCCTCTACGCCGGCCTGTTGCTCCTGAGCGCGACCGTGGGGATCGTGCTCGCGCTGAGGATGTACAAGTGGGGGACGGAGTGAGCCGTGGAACCCAAATGTTCATGCCCCCGCGCGCCATGCACCCTGCGGTGCGTCCCGAGCAGCAACACCTCCGACATCTTTCGCTCCGACGCTCCCGACGGCTCGGCCGGCCGTTTCCTCTCCGTTCCCCTCGGGGGTATGGAAGGTAGGAGCACCGATCGATGAGTCCCGACGAGTTCGACGAGATTCTCTCCGCGCTCGATCGCGAGACGGCCCGGATACGCGTGCGAGCCGAGCCGCGACGCTACAACAAACCCGCGACCGTGATCTCGGGGTTCCCCCCAGGGGTGGACCTCGCCGAGACGACGCGGGCCCTGAAGAACCGGCTGGCCACGGGGGGGAGCGTCGTCGATGGGGAGGTCTACCTGCAGGGGGACCACCGAGCACGGATCCGGGACGAGCTGGCCCGCCTCGGCTTCGATCCGGAGACGATCGAGATTTCGGACGCCGCTCTGCCGAAACGCGGACGGCGCGGCTAGGCCCGGGGAGTCCCGCCCGGGGGCGATGGCGGGGCCGATCCGGCCGCGGATCGCCCCCGCCCGGGGCAACCGCTTGCCCTAATATCCCCCCGCGCTCGGCTGGGAGGAGCTCGTATGGCGAACTATGCACACCCTGACGTCTTGGTCGACACGGAATGGGTGCTCGCGCACCACAAGGACCCGAAGGTCCGCGTCGCGGAGGTCGATTACGACCCTTCGGCGAACTACGAACAGGGGCACGTCCCCGGCGCGGTCCTCTTCGACTGGCGCAAGGACATCAATGACCCCGTAGCGCGCGACATCCTCTCCCAGCAGGCCCTGACGGAGCTGTTCCGTCGGGCGGGGATCGACGACGACACGACGGTCGTCCTGTACGGGGACTTCAACAACTGGTTCGCCGCGTTTGCCTTCTGGGTGTTCGCCTACTACGGGACGAAGCACGTCAAGATCCTGAACGGTGGCCGCAAGAAGTGGATCGCCGAGGACAAACCGCTCAGCAAGGACCCCCCGAAGCACCCCGCGGGTCACTTCACGGCGGCGGCGCCCAACCCGAAGCTGCGTGCCTACATGGACGATGTGCGCACGTCGCTGCCCGAGGTCAAGGCGGGGAAGTTCATCCTCATCGACGTGCGCGGACCGAAGGAGTTCTCCGGGGAGATCACCGCGCCGCCGGAGTACCCGACGGAGCACGCGCAGCGCGGGGGCCACATCCCCGGCGCGAAGAACATCCCGTGGGCCCAGGCGGTCAACGAGGACGGCACGTTCAAGTCCCGCGAGCAGCTCGAGGAGCTCTACGGCTCGAAGGGCGTCAAGTCCGAGACCCCCGTGGTCACGTACTGCCGGATCGGCGAGCGGTCGAGCCACACCTGGTTCGTCCTGACCTACCTGCTCGGGTACCCGAACGTGCGGAACTACGACGGCTCGTGGACCGAGTGGGGCAATCTCATCCGAACGCCGATCGAGAAGCCGTAATGCGCTAGCCGCGTCGGGGCACCCGGGGGACCGGGTGCTCCTCCTTCCGGACGAGGAACTGGTGGAGATCGCCCTCGCGTCGGCGGGCGAGCAGTCCATGGCCCGCCTGATCGGACCAGCGCTCCATCTCGATCGGGCTCGTCGGATCGTCCGTCACAAGGAGGATCGCCGTGCCCGGCGGCCGGGCGGCGAGCTCTTCGTTGAGCTTGGTCAGGATCGCCGAGCATTCGATCCCGATCTCGAACATCTCGAGATCCGGTGTCGCCGGCCAGCAGTGGATGCGCTGGGCGTGGATCCGCTCGAGGAGCCGCTCCCGGATCGCGTGCGCGCCCTCCAGGGGGGGTCCATCGACCCGATCGGGACGGAAGCGCACGATCCACCCCGCGTCGTACGGGGAGTCGTTGACGAGCCGCGGCCGTTGGAAGAGCGCCGGGTTGCGCTCCGTGACGGTCCCATCGACGGGCAGGCGAACGGCCCCGGTGTAGCGGACGGTTTCGATCATCCCGACGCTCCGGCCCGCGGCGATCGCGCCCGGGAGGGGCCGGTAGGTCACGGCGGTGACGGGCCCGATGAATGCGGCGAAGGCCGAGATGATCCCGATCTTCGCCGAGGCGCCGCCCGGCTCGACGAGCATCCAGACGTTGTTCTCGAGGTCATAGAGCCGATCCTCGGGCAGAGGGCAGCCTTCGAGATCCACGTGGAGGGGAGCGGTCCCCGGCCCTTTACCGCTTCGTGGGGTCCCCGAGACGGAACCTTTTTCGCGGGTCGAGTCCCTCGCTCCGCGATGCCGGCGTCGACCCACGCTTCCCGCTCGCCGCGCCGGTTCCGCTGCCGCTGCGGCCACCTGCTCACGAACCACATGCAGGTCGAGGGGATTCCGGGCTCGGCCAGCTTCCGTCTCGAGCCGACGGGGCCCTGCGCCCTCTGCGGAGAAGGGATCTGCCGGAAGTTCTCGCCGGGGACCGCGTGAGCCGGCCGCGAGCTCAGCCGTAGGCCGTGCGCAGGAGGTATTCCTTGAACTGGCGCAGGCGCTCGTCCCAGAAGTGGAAGTGCCAGGACCGGGCCGCCTCCCACGCTTCCCCGGCTCCCCAGCCGGTGTGCTCGAGGGTCACGTCGATCCCTTCGGGGGATTCTTGCAGGCGGATGTAGACGGAGGTGCGCGCTTTGGGCTCGTTCATCCAGCGGCCGAACTCGGGCGGTCCGGTCCACGAGAACTGCAGATCGACGTCGGGGTGGATCGTCTCGATCACCCCGGCGCTGGTGAATCCCTTGGGGTCCTTCCACGTGAGCACGTACTCGCCCCCGACCTCGGGCGTGACGCGCGCGGAATCGCACAGCCAGCTCTCCAGCGCCTTGGGCTCCAGCAGCGCCGAAAAGACCATGGGAATCGGAAGCGGGATGGTGACCTGGATCAGGATCGGGTCCAGCGCTTCCTCGACCATGGGGCACGGTTCGCATCGGCGCGTAAAGGGTTTGCGCAGTTCCGCGGTGGTCGTTCCGCATCGATGGGGAGACGCACCGACGGCTCGCCCGTTCTAGCCATATATTCCCGTGGGCCCCATGGCCACGCCGTGCAGCATGGATCGACGAACCTCGGACCCCGACGCGCGCTCGCCATCGGGATCGTCCTCCTGCTCGTGCTGCTCGGCGCCGCGTTCGTCGTCCCCGCGGCGACCGCGCACGGATCCCCGGTCGCCCCGCTCTCGACGCCTACGCTCTCCGATCTGGCACTCGGTCCGCGCGTCGCCGTCCCCCTCGCGGGGAAACTGCCGCCAGCCCCCGTGTCGGGCATACCGTACGTGGGCTCGGTCTCCGTCTTCGTTACGCTGAGCCTGCAGAATCAGAGCCGGCTCGCGGCGCTCCTCACCGGTCTTTCCAACCCATCGAGCCCGGAGTACCACCAGTACCTGTCCGCCCGCGAGTTCACGGCGGAGTTCTCGCCTTCCGCATCGGCCTACCAGCTCGCGATCACCTACCTCAGCGGAGCCTCGGGAGTCCGCTTGACGTCCTACCCGAATCGCATCGGCCTCCTGCTCGAGGGCCCCGGACCGGCGGTCGGCGCGCTGTTCGGAGTATCGTTCGCGCGCGGCGGCGCGTCGACGAGCTCGTACTATTCTCCGGTGGGCACACCGACCCTGCCGGCGCGCCTCGTCGCAGAGATCGGATCGGTAGACGGTCTTTCGAGCTACGGAACGGCGACCCCGGCGACGATCCGTACGATCGCGAGCGGACCGGCCGCGGCTCCGAACGCGAAGGCGGCGGGCTATCCGGCGCCTACTCCGTGCGGGTCGAGTGGGGAGCAGTGCGTCTGGGGCTCGGATCTCCAGGTCGCCTACAACGAGCAGTCCCTGCTGTCGATCACGTACCCGACCCACGAGGTGGTCGCGACGATCCTCTGGGCCGGGCAGAACAGCCAAGGGCAGCCCGTAGGCCCGTACGTCCCGAACGACATCTACGATTACTTCAACCTCACGCTACCGGCGGGGGAGCCTCACTCGACGGTGGTTCCCGTTCCCTACGACGGCGCTCCGATGCCCGGGATCTCCGCGAGCAACGACACGACAGGGTCGACCGGGGAGAACACGCTCGACCTCGAGATGGTCGGGAGCACCGCGCCCGGAGCGTCGATCTACAATGTCTACGGGAACGGTCCGGGGAGCGCCGAGACCGACGGAGCGCTCGCCTTCATCCTGAGCCCGACCGGATACCCCGGCCTCGCGAACGTCAGCGTGATCTCCAACTCCTGGGGCTCGCTGGACTCGAACGACTCGTCGTGGGTCCCGATGCTGCAAGAGGCCCAAGCACGGGGGATCACGGTCCTCGCCGCGACCGGGGACGCCGGGAGCAACCCCTCCAGCAACTACTCGGTGGGCTCGCAGGTCGAATTCCCATCCGTGATGGCCTACAACTCCTTCGGAGTGACGGCGGTGGGAGGCACGGCCCTCACCCTGAACGCCGACCCGAGCTCTTCCGCATTCCTATCGATCATCTCCCAGCCGGCATGGTACGAGCCCCAGTCGGGGAGCGGTCCCATCGGTAGTTCCGGAGGAGTGAGCAAGTACTTCGCCGAGCCGTCGTGGCAGCGCACCTCCGAGGCGAACGCGGTGATCGCGGCTACGGGCTCGAGCGGGCGGGGAGTACCGGACGTTGCGGCCATCGCGCAGGACATGTTCGTGCTCGCGACGACCTCGGGGACCCAACTGACGTACCGCGACTTCGGGACCTCGGTGGCGACGCCCGTGGTCGCGGGACTCGTCGCAGAGGCCGATGCGGTCCTCGTGCGATACCACCAGCCGAACCTGGGATTCCTAAACCCCGCGATGTACGCATGGGCCGACCGGATGGTCCAACCGCCTCCGGCCGGCTCGGAGAACGGATCGGTCGTGTACGGCACGTACGACTCGTCGCTCCCGATGCTCCCACTCTACGACGTGACGCGGGGCGGGAACTACGTGTACCCAGCGCTGCCCGGCTACGACCTCGTAACGGGCTGGGGTTCGCTCAACGACTACAACTTCACGGCGTTCGTCCTCTCCTTCAACTACGCGGGTTCCTCCTTCGCGCTCGATGGGGTGAAGGACGTGGTGAACCTGAGCGCGCTCACGGCGACCTCCGTGTTCCAGAACTCCACGGTGAACACGCAGTACAACGCGTCGATCGAGCAAACGCTCTTCCTCGCCAACAGTCTCGGGTCCCCGATCTACTGGGTCCAGAACGCGGTTTCCCTCCAGCGCACCTCGTCGTCCGCGTGGCAGGTCACCGAGACGGGTTCCATCTACTACCCGTTCTACGGGCTGTACCCGGGCCAGACGATCTGGGTTTACCGGACCTCGAGCGGCGGATCCGCCACGCTTCCGACCACCTGGACGATCACCACGAGCCTCGTGCGACCGACCGGTTCCTCTCCGGAGATCGTATTCGATGTGAACGGGCGGGCGGTCTCGACGCCCGTCCCCGGGGCCGAGTTCATCATCGGTGGCTCGGGATATCGGTACTTCTGGCAGGGAATCGAATACACGGACGGCCCGTATCCGAACACCGCCGTCCCGAGCGGTCTCGCGCCCCAGTTCGGGCTTCTGGGAGGTCCGTCCGGCAGCGCGGGCGTCTTCGCCGCACCCACCTCCGCGGCCGTCACTCCGACGTATCTCCCCACGGGTGGAAGCGCCTACGTGGCCCCCGTCGGAGGCGGGGTCGTCCGCACCCCGATCGCCCAGGCGCCGGAATCTGCCCAGAACCTCCGATGGACTCCGTCCGGCGGGAGCTGGGAGGCCTCGGTCGTGAGCGGGAGCGTCGATCAGGGATTCTTCGTGTATTCGACCGCCGACGCGGGCAACCCCGTCAACTTCCAGCTGGTCACGTTCGCCGTGGTGTTCAACGAGACCGGGCTCGGGAGCGGAGCGGTCTGGTCGGTGACGCTCGGCGGGATCACCGAGAGCTCGTCGGCCACGACGATCACCTTCGAGATGCTCAACGGGACCTATGCCTTCTCCGTCCCATCGGTCGCCGGCTCGAACCCTTCGCCCGGATCGGGGAGCGTGACCGTGCTCGGGAACTTGTCGTACGTCGTGCTCTCCTTCGCGGCTTCCTGCACGGGACTCAATTGCGCCTACGCGTACATCCCCGGTGGGTGGGAGATCTACGCGATCCTCGCGCTCGTTGCGGTGATGGTCATCGCGCTGATAGCGCTCGTGGCCGTCCGACGGCCGCGTCGGCCGGTCTCGACTCCCGGCCCGGACGGTGCCAGCGGGCCGGTCGAGCCGATGGTGCCCCCGTACAATCCGCGCTAGGCCCGATCGGGATCGGCCCGACCCGAGGGCGGAAGTGGACTGGTCGGGATTTGAACCCGAGGCCTCCGGTTTGCAAAACCGGCGATCTTCCGAGCTGATCTACCAGCCCTCGGCCCTTGAGGGGCGCTCCGGATTCATAGCCTTTCGTCTGGAGCGCGCGCCGGGCCGGGATAAGGAAATCTACTCCTGACGCCCACCCCGAGTCGCATGCGGCTGAGCGCGTTCTCGATTGTCGACGGCTTCGGCCCGTTCCAGAGCGAGGGTCGGGATCGCCACCGCGAGGTGGTCGCGCTCGCGGAGGCGGCGGAAGCGGGTGGGCTGGACGCGATCTGGATCGCCGAGCACCACTTCCAGGGAGGCGGCATGTGTCCCTCTCCGCCGATCCTCCTCGCGGCGTGCGCCGAGCGGACGCGTCGCCTCCGGCTCGGATCGATGGTCAGCGTTCTGCCGTTCCACGAGCCGGTCGCCCTCGCGGAGGAGTACGCGCTCCTCGACCGTCTCAGCGGCGGTCGCCTGAACCTCGGTGTGGGCAGCGGCTACCTCGCGAGCGAGTTCGAAGGCTTCGGCATCGACCCGGCGGGCAAGCGCGAACGGTTCGACCGTGCGCTCGACACCCTGCTCCGAGCCTTCGCGGGCGAAGAGGTGAGCGTGGACCGCCCCGGGTCGCGACCGGTGCGGCTCAGCGTACGACCCATCCAGCATCCCCATCCTCCCATTTGGATCGCGGTCCAGCGCCGGGAGGCCCTGCCGTTCGTCGCGGCGCGTGGAGTGTCGGCGGCGTTGATCCCCTACGCGACGGTCGGAGGGATCGAGGAGCTCCGGACCCAAATCGCCGAGTACCGCTCCCACCTCCCGCCGGGGAGCCGCGCCGGGGTATCGGTGGGCCTCCACCTCTATGCCGGCGATCGGCCCGATCTCGCGCGCGCGGCCCTGCAGCGCTATCTCGATGGCCGACTCGCGACCCAGAGCACGTTCTACGTGGAGAAGGTCCGAAACCATCCGGAGCACGCGAGCGCGGAGTCGATCGAGCGCAGCGGGTTCGCCCTCTTCGGCACCCCGGGGGAAGTCGCCGAAGGGCTCGAACGGTTCCGCGGGATCGGAGTCGATGAGGTCCTCGGGATCTTCGACTTCGGTGGACTGGAGGCGAGAGAAGCGCAGTCTTCCGCTCGGGCCCTGGGAAGCGCGCGGGCGCCGTTCGCGACGGCGTAGGGCGCTCGGAGCTCCTCCCTGCAGCCCTATGTAGAACCGGAATCATGGATGGCCGATGAAGGTCGGACGGCGACCTGGGCCGAAGCCGAAACATCTCTACGTCCGGGTCGTGCGCGCCGGGAGCGAGGGCGAGGTCGACTTTCCGACGCCGGGAATCGTTCGCCCGTTCCTCGAGCACCTCGAACACGTGGGCCGCCTCGTGGCCCACGGTCCGCTGCGAACCCCCAAGGGCGATCTGCTTGTTTTTCGCGCGACGGACGTCGCCGAGGCCCGACGCGTGCTGCGCACCGACCCTTTCGCGGGGATCCACCGGACGTCCTACGAGTTCCTCGAATGGTCCCCGGCCGAGCGGGGAAGCGGGGTCAATCTCGACCCGCCACCGCCGCGGGGCTCCGGCCGCCTGACGTCCTTGCAGCGGGTGGCGGTCGTGGTCCGGGACCAGAAGCGGGCCATCGCATGGTACCAGGACGTCCTCGGTCTCGCGATCCGAACCCAGGACCCGGACACCGGGTACGTCGAGCTCGCGCTCGGTCTGGGCACGAGCGCGATCTCGCTCATCGCGCCCCGCGCCGATTGGGGGGAACCGTACTTCTCCGAGGCCCTCGGCCGCATCGGGGCCGCGACGGGGATCGTCTTCCAAACCGATAGCGTTCGGGCCCTCGAGCTGCGGTTGCTCAACGCCCACGCCACCGTCACGCAGTCCGTGCGGGAGGAGCCGTGGGGAGGGAGCACGATCCGCTTCGCGGATCCGGACGGCAACGAGTTCCTGGCCTTCGAGGCCCTCTTCCCGAAGAGTCGAACGGCCGTGTCCGCTCGCCGTCGTTCCTGAGGGCGGGGTCTGGATCGGGCCCGGGCTCAGGCGCGACGAGCTTTATCCCGCGAGGTCTGCAGGACCCCGGAGAACGCCCATGGTCGAGATACTACCCGGAGTGCACCTCGTGGACGGCATCGACCCCTCCCCGGACTTCACCACCCACGTCTACCTCTTGAAGGACCGCGGGAACACCTGGACCCTGATCGATTCCGGGCTCCCGGGCTCGGACGTGGCGATCGGCGCCTACCTGGCCCACATGAAGATCCCGCCGACCTCCGTCAAGAAGATCCTCATCACCCATCTTCACCGCGATCACGTCGGCGGTCTCGCGCGAATGATCGAACGGACGAGGGCCCGGACGTTCTCCCATTGGATCGAGGCGGCCTACATCAATTGCAAGCCCGCCTATGACGGACCCGGCGCGCCTCCGGCCGAGCCCGTGGTCATCGACGAAGTGCTCAAGGATGGCGACTCGGTCGACGCCGCAGGCGGCCTCGTCGCCTACCACACCCCGGGACACACCCCAGGACACATGGCCTACTACCAGCCCGAGCGCAAGCTACTGTTCAGCGGGGATCTGTTCTTCGGCGAAAAGGACGGGCTCATCCTCACGGTGCCGGACTATACCCACCACACACCGACCGCACGGATCTCCGCGCATCGGATGTCCCAACTCTCGGTGGAGTCAGTCCTCTCCTATCACGGGGGGCCCGTGCTGAAGAACGGCGCGAGCGCGCTCCGCAAGTTCGCCCGGCTCGACTGATCCGGCGAGGCGTCCTTCCGGGCCGGGAAACCGAGGCCGAGTGGGACTGGCCAGATTTGAACTGGCGTCTCGGAGTCCCGAACCCCGAAGGATGGACCAAGCTACCCCACAGTCCCACGTTGACGGGTTGCGAGGCGGCCACGAGCGCGCGATATATGAGAGGGAGGGCGAGGGGATCCGTGTACCCGGCTCGGGGCGCTCCCTCGTGAGCGTTTCGTGATCCCTCCCTCCTCTTTCTAATCCCCACCCCCCTTTCCTATCCCATGCCTGCCTTGGGAGAGCCTCCGCCCTTTCCCTTGCCGGGAGGCCCCGCTCCCGGCTCCCTTACCTACACCATCCCCGGGCTGCGGGACGACCCTACGTTGTGCCTGCGGTGCCGCTCGGCCCAGCTGCTCTGCGGCAAGCCGGTCTGTCCCATCCTCGTGCGGTACGGAGGCCTCTCTCGGACCCTGCCGATGGTGCAAGGTATCGAACTCTCGGGTTCCTCGCCCCCGGGAGTCTTCGTGGGCCGGTTCGGCTACCCGAAGGTATCGGTGGGGCCACTCCTCAGTCCGATCCACGGGGACACGATGCTCTACGACACCCCGGAGGACTGGGTCGGACGTTCGGTCCAGGAGGTCGTCGGCTTCCGAACGGGTCTCGTCCGCGGGACCCGATCGATGCGGGTCACCGAAGCGGACCGTCCCGCGGGCCTCCTCGAGGATCTCCAGCTTCTGTCGCTCTCGGCCGAATCGCCCGAGGCCGAGGCGACGTTCCGCCGCCCGCCCCGGGGGCATCTTGCGCTGTCGGACTCTTCTCCTCCGTTCGGCCCCACCGCCGCGATCGAGGGATTCCGACTCGACGTCCGCCGGGTCGACCAGCATCTGGACCGGCTCGCATCCGATACCGACGCCAACGCCCGAACCGCCGTCGACGAGCTGTACCACCGGGGCGTGCGGGTCAGTCGGATCCAGCGCGCGTTCAGCGTCGGCACTCTAGGCCGCCGGGGCCGCCGCAAGCTCGTGCCGACGCGATGGAGCATCACCGCGGTGGACGACCTTCTCTCGAAAGGCAATCTCGCGAAGATTCGCCATCTCCCCGAGCTCTCGGAGATCCTCCTCTACCGGTACACGGCCCTCGACAACCGTTGGTTCCTCGCCTTCCTTCCGGGAACCTACCGGTACGAATCCATCGAGACATGGTACCCGAACACACTGTGGAATCCCAACACCGAGCGGGTCGTCATGATGGGGGACCACGAGGGTTTCCACGGCCGCACGACGTACGCATCGATCGGGGGCTGCTACTACGCGGCCCGGCTCGCGACCTCGGAGGCGTTGCTTCGTCTGCAGCGCCAGGCCGGAGTGCTCGTGTTCCGGGAGGTCCACCCCGGAGAGATCCTACCGCTGGGTGTCTGGAACGTCCGCGAGCACGTCCGAGAGGCGCTCGCCCGGCCTCCCGAGCGTCTCGCCTCCCTCGCCGAACTCACCGCACGGATGGTCGAGACCTTCGCCATCCCGATCGAGCGCTGGCTGCGGCAGAGCGCGGTGCTCCACGACGTGCGGACCCAGCGTCGGCTCGAGGAGTTCGACCGCGCGGCGTCGTGAAACGTCGCGAGCGCAGGGTCCTTGCGGAAGGCCGTCTAGAAAACGGTGATCTTCCCGGTCAGGAGCTTCTGGGGGATCGACGGGATCTCGTCGAACCAATGCTGCGCGACCGCCTCGGCCTTGCCCTTGACCTGGGCGAGCTTGACCCCATCCGCCGGCAGGATCTGCAGGCTCGCGACCTGCGGCTCGTCGACCGGCTTGCCGATCTGGGAGAGGATCCGCACGTGGACCTCCTTGACGTTGCCGCCGGTCTCCTTGATGATGTCGTTCGCGATCTGATTGCCGACGATGTTGTAGATCTTCCCGACGTGGTTGATCGGGTTCTTCCCGGCGGACGCCTCGAGGCTCATCGGCCGGCACGGCGTGATGAGGCCGTTCGCGCGGTTGCCGCGTCCGACGGATCCGTCATCCCCGGCTTCCATCGATAGGCCCGTGCAGGTGAGGTAGAACCGACCGAGCTCGGGATCGTCGGCCGTGTTGACGTCGATGACGACCTCGCGGCGGGTCAGCTTCGTGGCCTGGTCCGCGAGCTTGTCACGGATCTGTGCGCAGACGTTCGCGTACTCGTCCGCGTCCTCGATCTCCGAGTCGACGAGCGCGGCCGCGACCGTGAGCCGGATCTTGTCGCCGGAGCGGAATCCCATCACCTTGACGTCCTCGCCGAGCGCCGGGAGCTTCCGCTTGAGCTTGAGCGTGAGGAACTTCTCGCTTTCGAGGACGAGCTTCTCGGTGTCGGAGAACGGAGCGAAGCCGACCCCGAAGCTGGTATCGTTGGAGAGGACCGACTTCTGGTCGAAGACGCCCCTCAGGTCGATCGACCCCTGCCCGATCTTGCAGTCGAACTCGACGTTCTTGTCGACATCGAGGTGCGCGGCGATCGAGCCGACGTACTTCTTCCCGGCATCGATTGCGGTCTGGCGGAACGGGAGCTTCTCTCCGTTGACCTCGGTCGTGGCGCGCCCGACCAGGAGGATGTAGATCGGGCTCGTGACCCGCCCTCCGCCGAACTTCGGTTCGGACCCCCCGCCGACGATCTGGGTCTCGTCAGTGTTGTGGTGGAGGATGCGGTTGTACTCATCGAGGTACATCCGGGAGAGCGCTTGACTGACGGACTCGGAGATCCCATCGGCCATCGAGTCGGGGTGGCCGAGACCCTTGCGCTCGACCAGCTCGACGGTCTGGTCCTCGATATGCATCGTCCGCAGCGGTTCCACCTGGATGTTCCGGGCCATGGGGGTTCACTCGGGGCCGGCGGAGTCGGGGGTCGGTTTAAGGGTTGCGACGCTTAGGGCCGACGCTAGGCGTTGCGTCCGGCGAAAAGGGCCTTCCTCAGGTGGGAACCGGCGGGAACGTACCCCCGGGCGCGGTAGTAGGGGCGGGTCCCGACGGCGCTGGTGACGTAGATACCGCGGAACCCGGCTTCCTCGGCTCTCGCTTCCGCGCGCTCGAGCAGCGCGTGGCCGAGCCCTCGGTGCTGGTAGTCGGATCGGCCTCCACCGGGCGTCCCGATCGCCACCTCCGTTCCCAAGACCTTCAACTCCCGTATCACCGGTTCGGTGAGCGTCCCCTCGAGTGACTCGGAAGGGATGCGGAGCCTCAGGAACCCGGCGACGGCATCGGAGCGTGCGTCCTCCCACGACAGGAACAGTTCCCTCCCTCCGACCGTGGGGTACTCCGTCTCGGTGAGGGCGAGGTCGTCGATCGGCGGGCTCGCCCGCCGGCCCACCTCGCGGCAGCGCAGGCAGCGGCAATGGGCCCCGCTCTCCGCCAGCCGAGCGAGCGCGCGTTCTCTCAAGTTGCTGACCCGGACGCCGCCTGCGATCAGCCGCGCCGGGATGTCGCGCTGGATGCGCTGGATCCGGACCCAGGGAGGCAGAGAGCCCTTGATGCGCGCCAGCACCTCGATCGCGGTGGGAGTGTCGTAGGGAACGAACCGACCGGCCTTCCAGTCGTCGTAGAGCGGGGTCCCGGGGATCACGAGGGTGGGGTAGATCTTCAGCATGTCCGGCCGCAACGCAGGATCGTCGAGCACGCGGAGGGCATCGCGGTAGTCCTCCTCGGGGGTCATCCCCGGAAGCCCGAGCATCAGATGGTAGCAGATCTTCAGGCCCTGGCCGCGAGCGGCGGTAGTGGCCCGGCGGACGTCCTCCGTTCCGTGGGCCCGCCCGACCGCTTGCAGAACCTCCTCGTGCAGGCATTCGACGCCGATCTCGATGCGCGTGACCCCTGCGCCGAGGAGGAAGGGAAGGACGCGCGCGTCGCACCAATCCGGTCGAGTTTCGACCGTGAGCCCGACCATTCGCCGTGCCGCCGATTCATTCGCGAGCTGCGCCTCCGCGAGCGAAGTTGCCGGCGCGCCGTTGAGACCCTCGTACACCCCGCGGAGCACGCTCTCCTGGTACGACACCGGCCGCGACGGGAACGTCCCCCCCATCACGATCACTTCCACCTTGGAGGTCGGGTGCCCGGTCTCCTCGAGTGAGGCCAGGCGCTCGGCAGCGATCCGGCGGGAGTCCCAATGAAACTGGGCCCCCCGCAGAGCGGAGGGCTCCTCCCCCGTGTAACTCTGAGGGCTGTTGTTCTCGACCCCGCCGGGGCAGTACGTGCACCGGCCGTGCGGGCAGCGCGCCGGCGCGGTCATCACGGCGACCACCGCGACCCCCGAGAGGGTTCGGGAAGGCCTTCGCAGGATCGCTCCGTCAAAGCGCGCCCGCTCCTCGGGAGGTAGGCTGGCGAGCCAGTCGACGTTCGAAGGAAGGGTGCGGGCGCCACTGGCCCGCACCTGCTTGAGCTTGATCCGGTGGATATCCTCCGGCCCCATGGGGCCGGGAGCCGCCGTCGCTCTCAGCGCTGGAGCCACGCCCGGGTCTCTCCCGTCACCACGTACGGGGCCCTCTGCAGGTCCGCGATCGTGCGCGAACCTGTCAGGAACATCGCGACCCGGACCTCGTGGATGATCTGTTCGAGCTCGCGCCGCGTCTCCTCGTAGCTCGAGGCGGCGACCCGCAGCACGCCGCCGGCGATCCCCGCGGCGGTCGCCCCCAACGCAACGGCACGCGCGACGTCGAGTCCTGAGCGGACTCCGCCGCTCGCGACCACGGGCAGACCGACCGGGAGGACCTCTCGAACGGCCGCGGGCGATGGGATCCCCCAGTCCCAGAAGGTCCGTCCCAGCCGAGCCTCGCGCTCGGCGCCCTGGTCGACGGCCCTCCAGTGCTCGACGGCGGCGAACGAGGTCCCACCGGTCCCGCTCACATCCAGTGCCCGCACCCCATGGTCGCGCAGCCGCTCGGCGACCGAGCGCGAGAGTCCGGCCCCTGTCTCCTTCACGAGCACCGGGAAGGTGGCCGCGAGCTCTCCGATGCGAGCGAGGGCGCCTCGGGCCCGCCGATCGCCTTCGGGCTGGACCATCTCCTGGAGGAAGTTCAGATGGATCGCGAGGGCATCGGCCCCGATCAGCTCCATCGCCGCCCGGGCGTCGTCGGACGTGATGATCCTATCGCCGGGGGACTGCGCGATGATCTGCGGGGCGCCGATGTTCGCGAACTTGAGCGGAACGGGGTGCCGCGCGACGACCGAGTAGCTGTCGGGGTACTGGCCCTTGAGGATCGCGGCGCGCTCGCTCCCGACGCCCATCGCGACCCCGACGTCGGCGGCGGCATGCGCGAGATTCTCGTTGATCTTGGCCGCGTCCGGGAACCCCCCAGTCATCCCCGTGATCATGAGCGGGGCCCGGAGCTTCTTGCCGAACAGGGTCGTCGACGCATCGACCTCCTCGAAGTCGATCTCGGGCAGGGCGTTGTGGACGAGCTGGATGTCGTTCCAGTAGCGGTACCGCCCCTCGACCTCCCGGCCGAGGACGACCTTGACGTGCTCGGCCTTGCGGTGGCTCAAGTCCAGCCCATCCGCGCCGGGGTCCTTAGCGTCCCGCGGCTCGCGCCCAGCTCCCGTAGTAGACATTCGTGTGGATCGCTCCCGAAAGCGCCCCATCCCGGAGTCCGCTAATAATCCCTGCGTCGGATCCCGCCTCGGCGATTTGGAGCGCAACGTTCGATTTGGCCCGGATCCCCCCGGTGACATCCGGAGCTCCCGAGGGAGGAGCGAGGGTCGCGATCGACTCGGCGGTGATGGCCGGGAGGACCGCCCGTCGTCCCCCGTCGATCGGGCCGAGGATCCCTTCGACGTCGCTGACGAAGACCACCCGCTCCGGGTGGATCGCGCGCGCGATCTCGAGGGCGATCGTGTCGGCCGACAGGATGGAGAACCCCCACGCCGAATCGGGTACGACGTCTCCGAACGAGACGGGCATGTGACCCCGGGCGAGGGTGGCCGCGAATGGGGCGAGGTCGACCCGCTCCACGCGACCCTCATGCTGCAGCACGTGGTGGGCGATCGGGATCGACCACGGGGACGCGCCCGCCTCCACGAGCGCTCGGAGGACGGCGAGGTGGAGGCGGCGTACCTCGGCGCTCACGATGGCAGCTCCGCGCGCCCGTTCCCGGGGCGCGACGCCGGGGGCCGGCGGCCGGTTCAGCCCGAAGCGCGCGGCGGTCCGGTGGCCGAACCCTCCGGCTCCGTGCAAGACGATCAGGCGCCGGTCGGTGATCGACGCGAGTTCGCCGGCGAGCCGGGCCAGCACCTTCGCTCGCAGCTTCTCGATTTCGCGCTTGCGCGTGATGACGCTCCCGCCCAGTTTCACGACGACGATCGGCAGCAGCGCTGCGGTCTCTGGGGGCCGGACGGCCATCGCTCGACCACCTTAGGCGCGGTCGAGCCCCGTCCGACGGTTGAACAGCAGGAACGCTCCCGCGAGCACGAAGGCCACTCCGGAGAATGCCGGCCAGTCAAAGTAGATGAGCCAGTAGATGAGCAGAAAGATGCCGATGCCGCACAGCACCGCCGCGAGTACCACCCACGGGACGGAGACGTGCGAGGTCTCCGCGGTGGAGAGCTCGCTCCCTTCCCCTAGATGCTCGTGCCCGGTGCCCGACATCGAGACCGGCACGATGTCCCCCTCTAAATCGGTTCGGTGCGAAGCGCGAGGGCCCGGCCGTGGAAGAACCGTCTCGACGCGGCCCTCGCCTTGCGCGGTCGAGGCGGGCGGGCCGAGGGAGGCGGGCCGCCCCGATGGGAGTGGGCCGCGGGATCGCCCAAACAACGAGAAGTTTCCCGGCGGAGGGAAAAGGTAGATATGGCTCGCTACCCTCCGACGCCCTGCCCGAGGTCCGGGTAGGCGTGAACGGTGCCATCACTCACACCCGACAGTCGGCCGGCGGAAACGCCGAGCCGACCCTCCAGTAGCCATATCGCCAACGAGGCGGTCTCGCAGGTCCGAGACCCGCCTCGAGGCGGAACCGCTGCGTCGGCCCCCGCGGCCGAGAGGGAGGCCCCCCGACCAACCAGCGATGCGTCGGCCGTCTTCGATTCGCTGCTCGAGGTCAAGGGCGAGCTCTTCAAGGGCCGGCGAGAGGTCCTGCGGGATTCCTACGTCCCGAGCCGGCTACCGCACCGCGAGCACCAGATCCACCAGGTCGCCGAGGTGCTCGCCCCGGCGTTGCGCGGCGATCTCCCGTCCAACCTGTTGATCTACGGCAAGATCGGTACGGGCAAGACGGCCGTCGTGGCCCAGGTCCGTCGGGATATCGAGCGGCGCGACGAGATCTCCGATCACATCAAGTTCATCTACATCAACTGCGGGAACATCGACACTCCCTACAGCCTGCTGCAGATGGCCGGCAACACCTTCGCCGTCAAGGAGTCCGATCGGATCCCGACCGGCTGGTCCCTCGACCGGGTGCAGGCGGGGATGCGCCGCCTCATGGACACTAAGGCGCGCACGGTGATCCTCGTGCTGGACGAGATCGACCGGCTCGTCGTCCGGAGCGGGGACGGCGTCCTCTACACGTTGAGCCAGATCAACACGGAGCTCGCGAACGCGCGCCTCGTGATCGTGGGGATCTCCAACGATCTCAAGTTCACCAACAACCTCGACGCCCGCGTCCGCAGCCGCCTCAACGAGGAGAAGATCCTCTTCCCACCGTACGACGCCCTCCAGCTCCAGGACATCCTGCGCGAACGCGCCAAGGAGGCGTTCCGCGACGGGGTCGTCGATCCGGGGGTCATCGAGCGGTGCGCGGCATACGCGGCCCTCGAGCACGGGGACGCTCGCCGGGCGCTCGCGCTCCTGCGCCTCGGCGCCGAGATGTCTGAGCGCGATCGCGCGAAGCGGATCACGCCGGACCATATCGTCAAGGCGAAGAACCGACTCGAGCAGGACGTCATCATCGATTGCTGCCGGACGCTCCCGACGCACTGCAAGATCCTCCTCTATGCGATCCTACAGGCCTACGAGCGACGCAGGACGGGCGTGCTCACCGGGGACGTCTACGAGGGGTACGCGAAGCTCGCTCAGAAGCTCGGCCTGCAGCCGTTGCACGCCCGAAGCGTATCGAACCATCTCTCGGACCTCGAGGCGCTCGGGCTAATCCGCGCCACGATCGTCTCGCGGGGCCGCGGTGGACGGACCCGGGAGATCATCGTCGATGTGCCGATCGCCGAGACCCTCCCCGCCCTCGAAGAGGACCCGCTACTCGCCCCGCTCGGCCGACCCCGCAACCGCGGGCAGCTGCTGCTGACGAACTTCGACAACCCGGCGCGGACGACCCCTTACTGAGTCGACTCAACCGCCGTCCGTTCGGCCTCGCTCGCGAGCTCGCCCGCGTTCGCGCGACGCCGCGCGCGCTCCCGCCGCATCTCGGAGAGGTCCCGGTCGAGATCTCGCATCTCCCGGGCGTAGCGGCGCAGGCGCACATGCGAGATCGCCTCGAGCGTGGCGATCTCCCGGTCGAGCGTGTCGTCCGAGGCCCGGTAGCGGCTCATGGGGACGGGCCGACGTCGATCTGGGCCTTCTGGAGCTTGGAGGAGAAGTCGACGAAGACCGTCTTGATCTCGGTGAACTCCTCGATCGCGACGCTGCCGGCTTCGCGCCCGCCGTTGCCCGTGTTCTTCACTCCCCCGAACGGGAGCTGAACCTCGGCGCCGATCGTCGGGGCGTTGATGTAGGTGATCCCGGCCTCGAGCTCCTGCATTGCCCGGAAGGCGCGGTTCACGTCCCGCGTGTAGATCGACGAGGAGAGCCCGTAGCTGACATCGTTCGCCACGCGCACCGCCTCCTCGTAGTCGCGCACCCCTAGGACGGACAGGACCGGCCCGAAGATCTCCTCCTTGGAGATCCGGGTCCCATGGGCGGTCTCGAAGATCGTCGGCTCGATGAAGAACCCGCGATCGTACTCACCGCCCTGGAGCTTCCGGCCCCCGATCCGGAGCTTCGCCTCCTTCTTGCCGATCTCAATGAACTCGAGGATCTTGCGTTCCTGGTCCTCGGAGGCGACCGGACCCATCTCGATCTTCGCATCGAGCGGGTTGCCGACGGGGAAGTGCTTCAGTCGTTCGAGCAGCATGCCGAGGAACTCGTCGTAGATCTTCTCGTGCAGGATGAGCCGGCTCGTGGCGGTGCAGCGCTGTCCGGAAGTGCCGAACGCGCCGAAGAGGACGCCGTCGAGCGCGAGGCGGAGGTCCGCGTCCTCCATCAGGATGACCGGGTTCTTTCCCCCGAGCTCAAGGTGGACCATCTTCAGGCCCTGCGCGCCCTTGACATAGACATCGCGACCGGCATCGACCCCGCCGGTGAAGGAGATCGCGCGAATCCGAGGCTCGGTCACGAGCGCGTTGCCGACGACCCCGCCGGATCCCGTGACGAGATTGAGGACTCCCGAGGGGAGCCCCGCCTCCTCGTAGGCCTTCACGACCTCCGCCGCGCAGCCGGCGGTGTTCGAGGCCGGCTTGAAGACGATCGTATTGCCCGAGATCAGGGCCGCCGCGATCTTCCAGTTCGGGATCGCGGTCGGGAAGTTCCACGGCGTGATGCATGCGACGATTCCCTTCGGCTGGCGGATCGTCATGCAGAACTTCGAGCGCAGCTCGGACGGGACGGTCTCGCCGGCCAGCCGACGGCCCTCGCCCGCCATGTACTCCACGAAGTCGATCGACTCCTGCACGTCGCCCCGGCCCTCCGCGATGACCTTCCCCATCTCCTGGGTCACGATCCGACCGAGCTCCTCCTTGCGTCGCTTGAGGATCTCGGCGACCCGGAGCAGAAGATCCCCGCGATGCGGAGCGGGAGTGTCGCGCCACTTCGGGAACGCCGCGTGCGCGGCGTCGATCGCCGCCGTGACATCCTGCGGGGTTCCCGAGATGAACGAACCGACTGGCTCTCGGGTGGCCGGGTTGATCGTCTGGAATCGGGTCCGTCCCGCGGGAGAGACCCACTTCCCGCCGATGAAGAGTCCGTATTCCGGAGCCCTCGCCGCCATGTTTGCGTCCCTCGATCCAGCCGACACGGCCCGGGTCTTTAAGGGTACCCGGACGACCCCGGAACGTCAACGCGGAGAGGGCTCGGTTCGGGTCCGTTTGGGGTGCTTGCCCTGCGAGAGCGCCTTTTCCCCGATGAACGGCAACGGCCGCAGATGGCGTTCTCCTCCCATCTCCTCGCGGAGCGCCTCCGGGATCTCGATGCGGCCGTCGGGCCCTTGGTAGTTCTCGAGGATCGCGATCATCAGCCGGGGGAGCGCCACTCCGGAGCCGTTCAGGGTGTGCAGGTACTCCGGCTTCTGAGCCTGGGCCCGACGAAGGCGGATGTTCGTCCGGACGGATTGGTACGCTTCGAAGTTGGAGACCGAGCTGACCTCGAGCCAGCGGGAGACCCCCGGGGCCCAGAGCTCGAGATCGTAGCACTTGGCGGCCTTCTCGGGGAGGTCGCCCGCGCACAGGTCGAGTACGCGGTACGGAAGGTCGAGCCCCTGGAGGACCGCCTCCGCCTCGCCCCGGAGCGTCTCGAGCTGCGCGTAGGAATCCTCGGGCGCGCTGAAGTTGACGAGCTCGACCTTGTCGAACTGATGGACGCGAGCGATCCCTCGGGTCTCGACCCCGTGGCCCCCCGCTTCTCGGCGGAAGCACGGTGTATACGCCATGACCTTGTACGGTAGATCCTCCGGGAGCAGCACCTCGTCCCGGAACAGGTTCGTGACGGGGACTTCCGCGGTCGGGGCCAACCACAGGTCATCGAGCCGGACCTGATAGGAGTCCTCGGCGAACTTCGGAAGCTGCCCCGTCCCCTGCATCGAGGTCGAGTTGATCAGGATGGGCGGGACGACCTCGACGTATCCGTGGGAGAGATGGAGCCGACGCATGTAGCGGATGAGGGCGTGTTCGAGGCGCGCGAGATCGCCCCAGAGGACGTAGAACCCTTCCCCGGCGACCTTGACACCCCGCTCCTCGTCCAGGAGGTTGAGCTCGTGGCCCACATCGAAGTGCGGGCGCGGGGCCGCGGGAGCCGCACGACGCATCGCATGCTCCGCGACGACGACGTTCTCCTTCGCGTCCCGGCCCGGTGGGACGGAGGAGTGGGGGATCTGAGGGAGTCCGAGCAGGCCGGCTCGAAGGCTCTCTTCCATCGACTCGCTCTTCGTTTCGAGTTCCCGGATCCGTTCCCGCAGCTGCCCGAACTCGGCGCGTCCGGCTTCCGCGACGCTCGCGGGGGCCGCGGGATCCGGTCGGCGGGCCGCCGCGTTCCGCTGCGCGCGGAGCCGGTTGATGTCCTCTCCGAGCGATCGCCGCTCGCGGTCGAGCTCAAGCAGGCGGTCGATCTCGCCGGGGTCTCGGCCCCGGGCCACCAAACCGGCGCGCAGTAGGTCCGGGTGTTCGCGGACGTAGGCCATCGGGTACATCGGTTCCACCCCCGTGAGCCCCGGAGCGATTAACGGTTGTCGTCGGCTCCCGCCGGACGATGCGCTCGCACCGCTACGGCCCCGATCTCGGGTCTCGGCCGGAACGAAGGTGCCGGTCGCGAGAGGCACCACCGCTATCTGAATGGGACCGGTAACGATCGCTGGGTTCCACGCGTGAGCCGCCAACGATCGCTGGAGGAGTTCAGCAGCGGGCCCGGGCCGCTCGTTCCTCCGGTGGTGGTGCGGCGGCCCAAGTACGACGGGTATCCGGAGATCTGGCGAGTCGAGAACGGGAACATCGTCCACCCCTTCGTCCGATCCGGCACGCTTCGCGCGCTGCCCTTCCAGATCGATCTCGCCCGGATCGGTCTCGAGGAAGACCTCCTGGTCGTGCTTCCGACCGGGCTCGGCAAGACCGTGATCGCCGCCTTGATCGCCGCCGAGGTTCTTCGCCGGACGGACGGCAAGGTTCTCTTGCTCGCCCCGACCCGTCCGCTCGTCCAACAGCACGCGGACTCCTTTGGGCGGTGGCTGGGCGAGACCCGTCGCGCCCGATTCACGGGTACGGTCAAGCGGCCCATCCGCGAAGGGGCGTGGGAGAATAGCGACCTGGTCTTCGCGACACCCGAGATCATCCAGAACGATCTTGCGGCCGGCCGGTACGATCTCTCGGACGTCCAGCTGCTCATCTTCGACGAAGCCCACCACGCGGTCGGCAAGTACGTCTACGTCCCGATCGCGAAGCGGTACCGGACGGAACGCCCGAAGGAGGGCCGCGTCCTCGGTCTGACCGCGTCCCCCGGGGGCAAGGACGAGCGGATCGAGGAGGTCGTCGCAGCCCTCGGGGTCGCGAGGATCGAGGCCCGCAGCCGGGAGGACGACGGGGTCCGCGAGTACGTGCAGGAGATCGACGTCGAGTACCGTTGGGTCGACCTGACGCCGGAGGTTCGCGAGATCCGGGATCGCCTCCGGGACGCCTCCCACGAGACGGCGCGACGACTGCAGCGTCTCGGGTACCTGCGCCAGAAGCCGATCGCTTCGTTGACCGTCAAGGATCTAATCGCCCTGCGGGCCGAGATCTTCGCCCGCCCGGGGCCGATGGTGCGCAAGTTCGGCCCGCTCTATCACCAGCTCATCCTGCTCCACCTCTTTCACGCCGAAGAGCGACTCGAGACCCAGGGCGTGGGGCCGTTCCTTCAGTACCTCGAGCGCCTCGCGGCGAAAGAGAAGCCGAGCCGAGGCGACCGTGCGGTGCTGGCGCTCCCCGGCATCGAGAAGGCCCGCCGGGAGGCCGAGAGCTACCTGCGTAGCGGGCGCGAAGTGTCCCACCCCAAGCTCGACGCGCTCGTCGAGCTCGTCCGCGAACAACTCGCTCGTCCTCAGGAGCACCGGCCCCGCATCCTCATCTTCGCCCAATACCGCGACACGATCCAAGGGGTGCAGTCGATCCTGGAGGCCCAGAGCTGGAAGGTGGGCCGGTTCGTGGGCCAGGCCACGCGGGATGCCGCAGACCCGGGGATGAACCAGGTCGAGCAGGCCCAGATCCTGGGCGCGTTCCGGGCCGGAGCGTTCCCGATCATGGTCGCGAGCAGTGTCGCGGAAGAGGGACTGGACGTCCCCGACGTCGATCTCGTCGTGTTCTTCGAGTCGGTCCCGAGCGAGATCCGGGCGATCCAACGCCGAGGGCGAACGGGACGCACTTCGGCCGGGCGCGTCGTGGTCCTCCTCACGCGGGACACCCGAGATGTCCGACATCAAGCCGCGGAGGTCCGCCGCGAACGATCGATGCGCCGGATCGTCCGTAAGCTCTCCGCCGCCTCAAAGATGCGGGGCGCGGCAGGATTGGCCGAGCAGGCGCGCACTCGCCGAGCCCCTCGCCGAAAGCGGGCGGGCACGCCGCCTGCCTCTTAAGCTAGGGCCCGGGGCTGGTCGAGTGCTGAATTTATATCGCGCGCCCGGGGTCCCTCGTCCCGGTTGGCGCTCATGGACCTGCTCGGCGATATCACCGCCAATCTCGGTATGGTGGTCTTCACGGGCCTCTCGTTCCTGCTCATCGCCTATCTCGTCCTCTGGATGATCCATCCAGAGTCGGACTGATCGGAGTACCGTGTTCGATCCGCGGGGTCTGATTGACGTAGTCCTTGTACTCGTAGTCGTCCTCCTCATGGCGCCCTTCTTCGGGCGCTATCTCGGACGGGTGTTCACCGACCGACCCGCCTTCGGGGACCGGTTCTGGAATCCCATCGAGCATCAGCTCTTCCGGCTTATCGGTACGAATCCTCGGCACTCGATGCGATTCAAGGAGTACACGATCGCGCTCCTCGTCACGAGCGCGGCGATCGTGCTGTGGATCTTCGCGCTGATGATCCTCCAGTCCTCCCTGCCTTGGAATCCCAACGGGATCCCGGGGATGTCGTGGGACCTCGCACTTCACACGGCCTCCTCCTTCACAACCAACACCGACTTCACCCACTTTGTCGCCGAATCGCAACTGAGCCTCGGCGGTGCGATCCTGGGGCTTCAGATCGCGCTGTTCCTCTCCGCCGGGACCGGCCTCGCGGTCGTGGTCGCGTTCATCCGGGGGTTCACACGCCAGGACGGCACGCTCGGCAATTTCTACGTCGATCTCGTTCGCGCCGTCACTCGGGTCCTGCTCCCGATGGCGATCCTCGGTGCGATCGTTCTGATCGCGATGGGACTCCCCCAGACGTTCACGAGCTCCGTCACCGCGTATCCCATGACGGGCGGCGTCCAGACCATCTACCTCGGTCCGGTCGCATCCTGGACGTCGATCGAGATGCTGGGCTCGAACGGCGGAGGATGGTACGCGGCCAATGCCGCGAACCAGCTCGCCAACCCGACGGTGCTCTCGATGCTCTTCCAGACGGGGCTGATGCTCCTCATCCCGTTCTCGCTCCCGTTCATGTTCGGCCAGATGGTCCGCAAGCCGAGCGAGGCGAACCCGTACATCGCGACGATCCTGATCGTTTTCCTGATCGCGCTCGGACTGTTCATGTACTTCCAATACCTCGGGAATCCCGCGCTCGGCACGATCCCGGGATTGACGACCTCGGGGAACTACCCGGTCGGCCAGCAGTCGCTGGGGACCTTACCGGAGACCTCGTTCTTCCAGGTATCCTCGATCTACGCCAACGTGGGCGCCCAGGAGATGGCCCTCGGGTCGATCACCCCCGGCGCCCAGATGGTGTCGTTCTTCGGCATGTTCACGCAAAGCACCCCCGGTGGGGTGGGGACCGGATTCGGCGTTCTCCTGGTCTTCTCGCTGGTCGCGGTGTTCATCGGCGGCCTGATGGTCGGCCGGACCCCGGAATACCTCGGCAAGAGGGTCGGCAAGGACCAGATGCGCTGGTCGGCGTTCCTCCTCATCAGTCACCCGGCGGCGATCCTCGTGCCCGTCGTCGTCGTGTTCTTAGCCGGGCTCTCGATCCCGGCGCTGGGAGCGGTCCGGCCCAATCTGCAGGTGAACGCCCACCAGTTCTCGGTCCTGCTCTACGAGTTCACGAGCGAGGGCTCGAACAACGGTAGCGCGATGGGCCCGATCATCGACAACACGGTCTTCTTCAATCTCGCCGGCTCGGCGGTCATGCTCGTCGGCCGGTTCTTCCCCATGATCGCGATGCTCGCGATCGGTTCGCTGTTCTCCCGCGAGGAGCCGATCCCCGCTTCGGCGGGGACGCTCCAGACGAACAGCTTCACGTTCACCCTGTACCTCACGCTGCTGCTGATCATCATTGCCGGATTGCTCTTCCTGCCGGTGCTCGCGCTCGGACCTCTCTCCCAGATAGGAGGCTAGGATGATCGAGCCCACGCTGGAGGAGATCGCGGCGAGCTCCGCCGCGACGGCCGCCCCAGTGGCCCGGAAAGCGCCTCATACCTCCTGGCGCCGCGTACTGAGCGATTCGTTCCGTTACTTCGATCCCCGACGCGAGATCCGCCACCCGGTCATGTTCGTCGTCTGGGTATTCTTCGTCTTCCTCGCGATCCTCACGGCCTTCCCGCGAGCGTTCCCGGACGTGGCGGCGACCTACAGCGCGGGCTACTACTTCGCCCTGACCGTCATCCTGTTCCTCACGCTCTGGTTCGGTCATCTCGCCGAGGCGATCGCCGAGGCGCGGGGCCGCGCCCAGGCGGAGAGCCTGCGCCAGATCCGCAGCGGGATGCGGGCGCGCCAGCTCCTCCCGGACCAAACGACCCGCTGGGTGCCCTCCGATGCGCTCCACATCGGGGACTTGGTCGTCATCGAGGCCTCCGAGGTCGTCCCCCTGGACGGCGACGTCGTCCACGGCGCCGCGCTCATCGACGAATCGATGATGACGGGCGAATCGGCGCCCGCGATCCGAGAGAGCGGAGGCGACCGGACGAGCGTGCTCGGGGGGACCCGCATCATCCAGGGCACGGTGACCGTCCGCATCTCGGCCAGCGTCGGGCACTCGTTCCTCGACCGCTTGATCGGGCTGGTCGAGAACGCCGGTCGCGAACCGACCCCGAACGAACTCGCGCTCGGCGTCCTCCTCGCCTCGCTCACCGCGGTCCTGCTCGTGGTCATCGTGACGTTCGCGGACCTGTCCGGGTCGTCCGGGGTCGTGACGATCAGCGTCGCGACGATCCTCGCGCTGTTCGTCGCGCTGATGCCCACGACCATCGGAGCGCTCCTACCAGCCATCGGGATCTCGGGGATCAACCGGGTCGCGAAGGCGAACGTGATCGCAAAGTCGGGCACGGCCATCGAGGCCGCCGGCGATCTCGACGTCCTGATCCTGGACAAGACCGGGACGATCACCGTCGGAAACCGACTCGCGGTCCAGTTCATCCCCGCCCCCGGGGTCGACCCGAGCGAACTGGCTTCCGCGGCGCTCCTCTCCTCGAGCCTCGACGACACCCCGGAGGGTCGCTCGATCGTTCGCCTCGCCGCGCGGCGCGGGGCGACGGCCCCTCGCCTCGAGCCCGGAAGCTACCAGGTATTGGTCTTTACGGCGGAACGCCGCATGAGCGGGCTCACCCTGAAGGGAGGCCAGGAGATCTTCAAGGGCTCGATCGATTCGATGGAGGCCTACGGCGCGGTGATGCCGCCGGAGCTGCGCGAGGCGGCCCGGGAGCAGTCGCGCTTGGGGATGACCCCGCTCGTCATCTCCGAGAACCGTCGCCCGCTCGGGATCGTCGCGCTCAAGGACGTCGTCAAGCCCGGCATCAAGGACCGCATCCACGAGCTGAAGACGATGGGGATCCGCACGATCATGTGCACGGGAGACAACCGGATCACCGCCGCGGCGATCGCCCGAGAGAGCGGGGTCGATGAGTTCATCGCCGAGGCGAAGCCCGAAACGAAGCTGCAGATCATCGAGCGGGAGAAGGCCCAGGGTCGCCTCGTGGCGATGAGTGGGGACGGCTCGAACGATGCTCCGGCGCTCGCGCGGGCCGACGTGGGCCTCGCGATGAACAGCGGGACGAGCGCGGCCAAGGAAGCCGGCAACATGGTCGACCTCGACAACGACCCGACCAAGCTCATCGAGATCGTGTCGATCGGCAAACAGCTCCTGATTACCCGCGGCGCCCTGACGACCTTCACGATCACCAACGACGTCGCGAAGTACTTCGCGATCCTGCCCGCGATCTTCGTGACCGCGTCGGGCGCCGCGATCGCCGGAGTGGCGTCGCTCAACGTGCTCGGCCTCACCAACCCGGGCATCGCCGTGATCGCGACGTTGTTCTTCAACGCGATCGTGATCCCCTTGCTGATCCCGCTCGCGCTGTTCGGCGTGGGATTCCGGCCGCGCCCGGCCATCGATCTCCTGCGCCGGAACCTGCTCATCTACGGCCTCGGAGGCCTCGTGAGCGCGTTCGCGGGGATCTGGCTCGTCTACCAGCTCTTCATCTGGGCCGCCGCCACCCCGCTCGTCAGCGGGATCGGCGCCGCGCTCTCCCACATCCTGCCACTCGGAGGTCTGTAGATCATGTCCGGAGCTCTCGCGCCGCCCGCACGACCGAGCGGACCCGCCTCCCCGAGCCGCGGGGCGAATGCGTCCCCGGCCGATGCTCCCCAGCGGATGCGCTCGCACGTTCGAGCGGCGGTGGTGATCGTCGTCCTCGCCGTCGTGGTCGTGGGCCTCGGCTACCCGGCGCTGTTGACGGGGGTCGCGGACCTCATCTCCCCCGGGACCGCGGGCGGATCGCTCCTGCACGCCACGAACGGGACCGTCGTCGGCTCCTCGCTCGTCGGCCAGAACTTCAGCCGCCCGTACCTGTTCTGGGACCGGCCTTCGACGAACGATTACATTACGACCCTGGGGTACGAGACCCCGCCCGGGCCGACCGACCCGGCGCTCCGCGCCTTGCTGAACGAAACTATTGCTTACATGGAGAAGTATGGTAACTTCACCGTGAACGCGTCGATCCCCCTCGTGCTCGTCAGCCCGTCGTACTCGGGCGTCGACCCGTACCTGACCCCCGAGGCGGTCCTGGTTCAGGTCCCCCGCGTCGCCAACGCGACCGGCGAGTCGATCGCGAGCGTGACCGCGTTCGTCAACTCCTACATCACCCAGCCGCTGTTCGGATTCATCGGTCCGGCCTACGTCAACGTCGTGAACCTCGACTACGCCCTCGTCGCCTGGACGGGCGTGGGACCCTAACGATGTACCGGCACATCCTCGTCCCCGTCCGTTCCCCGCCCGAGGTCGAGCCGATGATCCGCTTCGCGGCCTCGCTGTTGGATGCGGACGGAGAGATTCGCATGCTGCACGTCATCCCGACGACCACGATGCCGCAGGTGACCCGGGAGTGGCGGGCCTCGGTCAACCTCGTCATCCCGGCCCACGAGACGGCGGCCTCGCTCGACGTCCGGGTCGAGCCCGAGATCCGCGCGAGCGTGGATGTGCCGGCGGAGATCCTCGAGAGCGCCGAGGCGCACTCCGCCGACGCGATCCTGCTCAGCCTCGGCGGGGACCGGCGCAGCCGCAACCCGTTTGTGGGGCACACCGCGAGCGCGATCCTGCACTACGCCTCCGCCGACATCCTCGTGATCAACCGGCTCGCCCTCGCCGCGCCCAAGTTCCCGAGGATCCTCGTACCCACGCTCGTCGGGCGCACTCCGCCCAAGGCGATGCGCCTCGCCGAGGAGATCTCGATCCACAACGGAGGCGTGCCCATCGTCACGCTCGACATCGGCTCGTCCTCGCGATCCGACGAGAGCGAGAGCGACCACACGGCCCGAGGGGTCCCGATCCTCCACCGCCACTCCACCGTCAGCGAGGCCCTCCTCGGACGCCGCAAGCACACCGCCGAGCTGATCCTCCAGGGCGCCGCACGAGAGCGCTACGGCCTATTGCTCGTGGGGGAGGATTCCCACAGCGTGAGCCACGCCCCGTTCCTGACCCGACCGTTCCTGGAAGAGCTGTTCCGGTCGGCGCCGTGCCCCGTGGTGGCCATCCGCGGCTAGCCTCCTGGGTCCCCGGCGATGGCGGAGCTGTGGTTCGTCGGCCTCGGCCTCGGGGACGAGCGGGACCTCTCGCGTCGCGGCGAGGAAGCGCTGCGCCGGTGCGAGCGCATCTTCGCGGAGGAGTACACAGCGGTCCTCGAAGCCGGAGCCCTCGATCGCCTCGCGAAGGAGATCGGCCGCCGGATCGAGCGCCTCGGGCGGACGGACGTCGAATCCGAGCGCACGATCCTGGACGCCCTCGACCGCTCCGAGCGGGTCGGGTTCGTGACGGCCGGCGATCCGTTCGCCGCCACGACGCACGTCGCGCTGCGCCTCGCCGCGGAGCGCGCCGGCCACACCTGGCGCTACGTGCCCAACGCCTCCATCTTCACCGCGGCCTCGGGATTCCTCGGCCTCATGGCCTACCGGTTCGGCCGGACGGTCTCCCTGCCGTTCCCGGCCCCGGGGTTCGCGCCGACCTCGCCGGTGGTCGAGATCGGCAAGAATCGCTCGATCGGCGCGCACACGCTGGTGCTGCTGGATCTGCATCCATCGGAGGGACGGTTCCTCGCGGCGGGCGAAGCGATCCGCATCCTCCTCGAGCGCGACCCCGAGCACGTGGGAATCGCTGCGGATCGAGAGATCGCGGTCGTCGCGAGAATGGGAAGCGAGACGGCCGACGCGTGGGTCGGGCCGGCGCTCGAGTTGGCCCGGACCGAGTTCGGGCCACCGCTGCACGCCCTCGTGATCCTGGCGCCCGAGCTCCACTTCGCCGAGAACGAGGCCCTCGCCCGGTTCCGGCGCCCGGCCGCGGCTAGCTCGTAGGAGCTCCGGGCCCGGTCACGCCGCTTCGCGCTCGCCCCAGTGAGCGACGCCCGCCGTGGAGAAGAGGCGGTCGAGCGCGGCGTGGTAATCTTCGGGCGAAGCGTGGAGGACGTCGCGCGCCTGGGCCTCGAGCGAGGCGCCGAACTCCTTCTCGGTGTTCGAGAACTGCCAGGAGTGCGCGGCCGCGCGCCCTAGCGCAAGCAGGATGCCGTAGGCGAGGCCGCGCTCTTTGCCCTCGTGGGGAAGGGACTGGACCGCCGCCCGCTCGGCCGAGGGAACCCCCTGGCTGCGGAAGGCCCTCGCCACCGAGTCGACGTAGGCGGCCTCGCGGGTGAGGCGCGAATATCGAGGAAGCGCTCCGAGCACCTCCCGCTCCTCCGAGCGGCGCTGGGCCCGCTTCAACAGTTCCGCGATGCGGCCCGGGGCGCGCTGCCCCTCCTCCAGGTACTTCTGGGCTTCCTTGGGGTCGGAGACGATCGAATGGACGATCGTGTCGGCGTGCTCGGCCCACAGGTGCTCGAGTGCTTTGCTCGCGGTCGCCTCCTCGATCTCGAACAGACCGCTCGACGCTCCGAGCGCCTCTTCGATGGCGTGGCGCTCGACCGGCGTCGCGTGGAGCGCGCTCAGGAACGCCTCGCGATCGGAGCCGTAGCAGACCCCGCCGGCCACGAACGTCGGGGTCCGGGTCGCCTCGATCCGGGGCCGGATCTCGCTGAGGTAGGCGGCGATGAGTTGCGCGTCCGAGAGCCGCCCCGTCTCGTACGCGCGTCGAGCGCCCCGAGAGAGCCCGGGAAGCTCGGCATGAACGCACGCCTCCCCTCCGTGGCATGTGACGTTCAGGGCGGCCCCGACGGGGAACTCTCCCTCCAGATCGGGCGTCACAATCCCCTGCGTGAGGGTCGCGAAGAGTTGCCGCTCGCCCTTCGCGCAGCGTCGGCACAGACGGAAGGTGGCATGCGCGCCCGGCCATCCGACCTCCAGGTACGGGCGGGGTTCGCCGGCGTTGAGATGGGTGCAGTCGTACCGGCCGCTCTGCGCGTCGGCGATGAACCGGTACGGAAGCGCGGCGAGCTTCGCGGTCCGGAAGTCCGCCGGGGGCTCGGGCGAACGGCCCATGCACCACAGCCGGGTGGGGCCGGCGAAGAAGTGGAATCCCTTGCGGGCCCAGTCCTGGTAGGCAAGGAGGAGCCGCTCGGGGTCCTCGAAGTGCTGGATGGCGACCTCGGCCTCCCGGGTCGCCCGGCTCAGCGGAGCGAAGGAGACCTGCTCGCCCCCCGGGACCGGGAACGCCACGACCGCCGGCATCTGGGGATCGTGGGAGAACTTCAAAAGCCCGGCATAGGCGCGAGGCAGGGGATCGCCCCAGTGGGACATCCGCTCGAGGCGGGACTCCTCGTCCCGGGCCTCGCGCACCTTCTCGAGGTCCTCCCGCATCCGGTCGAAGCGATCGGTCGGGCAGTCCGGGCCGAGCCGAGGGAGGAGCGGATCGACCGACTCCCGCAGCTTGCGCGCCCGCTCGAGCAGATCGTCCTTGCGTACCCCCGAGCCGTAACGCATCCGCACCGGAACACCGCCCTACGGAGCGAGGCCGGTTACTTATCCCCGGCTCCTAACTTACCGTCGGCACGCATCCAGGAAGTGGCGGAAGATCTCCCGACCGCCCTCGGTGTGCTCGACCTCGGGGTGGAACTGTACGCCCCAGATGGTCCGGCTCGGGTGGGCCATCGCCTGGATGGGGCAGCTCGAGGAGTGGGCGATCGCGATCCAGCCCGGCGGGGCCTCCACCACGTGGTCGTTGTGGCTCGACCAGGCCTGGAACTTCGGAGGCAGGCCGGCGAGGAGCGGATGATCCGGTCGGTCGACCTCGATCTCCACCCGCCCGAACTCCGGAGCCCCGCGCACGACACGCCCTCCGAAGTGACGGCCGAGGAACTGATGGCCGACGCAGATCCCGAGGATCGGCACGTTCGCCCCGTCGATCCACTCGGCGACCTTCCCGAGCGGCGTGTCCGTTCCTTCCAGGCTCAGCGCTCCGCCCGAGAGCACGATCCCATCCGCGCGCAACTCCTCGAACGACGTCGTGTTCGAGACGATCTCGCTCTCCGCCCCGAGCTCGCGCAGCACCCGCCACTCCCGGTGGGTCCACTGGCCGCCGTTGTCGATGACCGGGATCCTCACGGCCGATCCTCCGGATCCCCGGGAGGCGGGGGAGGCGGTCGAAGCTGCTCGTGGAGCCGTTCCACCGACGCCTTGAGGTCGCGCACGTCGCCCCGCATCTGGAGCATCTCCTCCTCGAACGAGGAGAACTGCCCGGTGCCGAGCCAACGCTCCGAGATGTACAGGCCGATGAAGATCGCTCCGACGAGCGCGAGGATCGTCGTGAAGACGAGCGCGGAGATCAAGGAGATCGGGTTCGCGATGATCGACTGGATCGGCAGCGTGAACAGCTGGGTGATCTCCGCGAGCTCGACGCCGAGCAGGACCGCGACCACGCCGACCCAGAAGATGAGCACCCAGCGCGACGCCTTCATCGCGTGGCTCCGACGTCCGAGAGGAGGATGGCGACGGGTTGCTGGGAACCGGTGAGCTGGATGGAACGGGGCACGTCCACGCCGGCCGTGTAGGAACGGAAGAACAAGGTGTTACCGGAGACCTCGAACGCGATGATCGCCACGTACCACGCGCTGCCCACCTTCGCGGTCGTGTAGTACGCGGAAACGTTGATCGCGACCGGATTGCCGGAGTACGAGGTACTGATTGCGACGAGATCCGTCCCGTTCGTCCAGTTCCCCCAGACGAGCGATCCGACCGGCAGTGGAGCGTTCCAGTTGTAGTTCTCGGCGATGCCGATGCTCAGGCTCGCGTAGCGTATGTTGCCGATCGCGTGGAGGTAGAGGTACGAGGTCGTGTTGAGCCCCGGGTAGTCGACGATCACCTCCGCCTGAGTGAAGATCGTACCCGCCGCCGGCACCCCAGAGCCGATGAGGACGGGAGTGAGCACGATCAGGACGAGCAGGATTGCCGCGACCCCGACGAGCGGGATGGGGAAGTAGCGCCGGGCGCCCCGTGCGGTCGTCACGTGCCTTCCTTCCAGCCGCGATACAAATGATGGGGCACGCCGAACTGATCCAGCAGCTTTCCCGCGAGATACTCGGCGGCCTCGCTGAGCCGCTCGATGCCGAGGTAGTACGGGGGCGCCGCGTCCAGGATGACCACCCCAAGCTCGCTCAGGGTCGTCAGGTGGCGCAGATCGAGCGTGGACAGCGGGGTCTCCCGTGGAACGATGACCAGTTTACGTCGCTCCTTCAGGTGCACGTGCGCCGCCCGGGTCAGGAGATTGTCGCCGAGGCCGAGGGCGATGTGGGCCACGGTGTTCGACGAGCAGGGGACGATCGCCATCCCGCGTGTCGGTCGCGAGCCGCTCGCGATCGGAGCGGCGATGTCCGACTCGTCGTACGTGGCGGTCACGTACGGGGCGAGATCGGAGACGCGAAGCCCGGCTTCCTCCTTCAGGACCGCCTCCCCTCCCCGAGAGACGACCAGGAGGACCGAGACCTTCGCGGCGTGCAGCGCCTGGAGCGCGGCGACGGCGATCGGTGCGCCGCTCGAGCCAGAGATGCCAACGACAAGGGGTGCGTCCGAGTTCACGTGAGGTGGTCCCCCCTATGGGGCTAGCTTCTTGAACGACTCGGGCGATAAGACGATTCGGAGGTGGACGGGCATGCATCGGGCGGCGATCATCGGGGCGGGACACACCCGTTTCGGCGTCCTTGAGGCCGGTCCGCGCGCGCTCCTCGCGACGGCCGTCGCCGAGTCCTTCGCCTCCGTCGACCGCAATCTCGAGCGGAACCAGGTCGAGGAGGCGTATCTCGCGACCCTCGGGTTCGGCGGATGGCAGATCGGGAACGCCTCCACGGTCCTCGCGGAAGAGGCGGGGCTCGTCGGGATCCCCGTCACCCGGATCGAGAACGCATGCGCCTCGGGCGGGTTCGCCATTCGCGCCGCGGTCCGAGCGGTGGAGCGGGGAGACCGCGAGGTGGTCCTGGTCGCGGGTCTCGAGAAGATGACGGACGTGCCGAACGCCCGCCGTCGATATTGGCTCGGCGTCTCGGGGGATACGGAATGGGAGCGACTGGCGGGGCTCACCTTCGCCGGAGTCTACGGGTTACTCGCCTCGCGCTACCTCGCGGATCACCACCTCGGCCCCGAGGCCCTCGCGGAGGTGGCGGTCAAGAACCACGAGAACGGGCGGCTCAATCCCAATGCTCAATTCCGCAAGGCCCTCCGCCGCGAGGACGTACTGGGCGCCCCACGCGTCGCGGAGCCGCTCGGGCTCTACGATTGCTGCCCCGTTTCGGACGGTGCCGCGGCCCTGTTGATCGCGAGGGGCGACATCGCCTCTCGGTTCACGGACACGCCGGTCTATGTCGACGGTACCGGCGCCGGATCCGACTATCTTGCCGTCCAAGAGCGCGAACGATTCACCCGTCTCGACGCGACCCGTCGGGCGGCCAAAGAGGCGTTCCGTGAGGCTCGGGCCGAGCGGAAGGGGATCTCGCTGCTCGAGGTCCATGATTGCTTCACGATCGCCGAGCTCCTCGCCCTCGAAGACCTGGGCTTTGCCGGAGACGGGGAGGCCGCGGCGCTGACCCTGTCGGGCGCGACCCGCCGGACCGGTCGACTTCCCGTGAATCCGGACGGAGGCTTGAAGGCCAAGGGCCACCCGATCGGCGCCACCGGAGTGAGCCAGGCCTACGAGGTGTTCGTCCAGCTCCGCCGCCAGGCCGGCGCGCGCCAGGTGCCCGGGGCCGAGCGCGCCCTCACGCACAACGTGGGGGGCTCCGGAGCGAGCGCCGCCGTCACGCTGTTCTCGGTGGGGTGAGACCATCCCGGCGATCCTGCGCGCATCGTGCGTCATCCCTCACTCCGAGTCGGAAGGGCTCCGCGGGTTCGCTTCCGATGAGGACGAGTTCACCATCGGCGTCGCCGCGCTCGAACGGCTCCTCGAGCGGTCCGACCCCGCCCGTGCGGTCGAGACCGCTCACCTCGTCGGTCGCTTCCCGGCTTCGGTGGATCCGTGGATCCCGGAGCTCCTGGGCCACCCGGTAACGATCGTTCGGCACGACGACCAGCCCGAAGGGCTCGTCGCGGCCGTACGGGCAGCCCTGGGCGAGCACCTCGGCGCCCACGCGATCCTCGCGGTCGATACCCCGGCGAGCGGACCGGGCGCCCCCTCCGGTGCGGTCGCCGTCGGGCTCTTGGTCGGGAGCGGAACCGGGATCGAGATCGCGGGGTCACCGGCGTCCTCCTCCCTGGCACCGGAGATCCCTTCGGTGCGAGGCGTCGGCGTCCCCCAACGGACCGGACCCGCCTTTGCGCTTCACTCCAGGTTCGCAGGCGCCCGGGCCACGGAAGCCCACCCGGGCGCCGCGGGGGCCGTCCGCTTCGACGGCATCGAGTTCCGGGCAACCGGGCCGATCGAATGGGCGGGTGACTGGGCGGGCGGACCGGAACCCTCCTTCCCGTACGACGCCACACGACGCGCGGCGACCGGGATGGATCGCCTATTCGCGGTGTCCGAAGGCGCCTACGTTCCACGGCCGCGATACGTGGAGAACCTGCCCAGCCGATGGCGCTTCGTCGCCGAGCGATGCGGTCACTGCCAGAGCATCACCTTCCCGGTCCGGGGGAGCTGCCGGGCCTGCCATCGAGCGGACCTGCTCGAACGGATCGAGCTCCCACTCCACGGGGGAACGGTGCTCGCCAGCACGGTCGTTGCCCGAGGCGGACAGCCGACCGAGTTCGACCACCAGGTCGACGAAAGCGGCCCGTACGGGGTCGTCCTCGTGGAACTCGCCCCGATGGTCCGGGTGACGCTCCAGGTCGCCGATGCGCTCCCGGGGACCGTCCACATCGGCGATCGGGTGGAGACCCGGCTCCGGCGCCTCTACGCCATGGAGGGCGAGTGGCGTTATGGCCGTAAGGCGGTGCCCATGGCCCCCACGGGGCGTTAGCGCTTCTTCGTCTCCTGGGCCGGCGCGGCGGCTTCCCAGGGGGCTCCGACCCAGGCGAGGTACACCGCCCGCTCGAGATCCGTGGGCGAATCGACCGGACGGAGCTCGTACTTCTCCGGAGGAGCGCGACCGGTCTCGAGCGTGCGCTGGTTCAGGAGACCGCGCTGGAAGACGGAGAGCTCGATCTTCGAGCCCGGAGGATACCGCTTCATGATCTTGTCGAATCCCTCGAAGAGGACCTTTGCGCCATCGATCGCGACGATCTCGTCGCCGGGACTCAATCCCGCGCGACCCGCCGGACCTCCCGCGAGCACCGTGCGGACCTTCACGAGCCCGGAGGAGTTCACCGTCTGGATGCCGAGGTAGCCTCCTTCCTCCTCCTCGTCGGGGGGCCGAGGGGCGGGGCCCAACGAGAGGCCCGCGTAGCGAGCGAACTCGGAGAAGTCGATCTCCTCGGTCCCGCGCACGTACCGGTCGAAGAAGGAGCCGAGCTCGAGGCCCGTCGCGCGTTGTAGGATCGGCTGGAGTTCCTCTTCGCCGATCCCCCGGTCGGGGCTGCCGTGCTCCGCCCAGATCCGACGGAAGGCGGACTCGAGCGACGCCCGATTCTCGGTCGCATGGCGGATGTGGAGATCGAGGCAGAGGGAGACGAGGCCCCCCTTGACGTAGTAGTCGATCGACTGGTTCGCGCTCTCTTCGAACGGTTTGTAGTGGTCGATCCAGGTCGCGAAGGAGGACTCCTCTAGGCTCTGCCAGCGCCGTCCCGGGGTCTGCAGGTACGGACCGATCCACCGGGTGAAGCTCTCCAGGAATTGAGCGGGGGTGGCGAGGCCGGCCCGACGGAGCAGCAGCCGGTCGAAGTAGCTCGTCGTTCCCTCCATCCACCAGAGCAGCCGAGTGTAGTTCTCCCGCGTGTAGTCGAACCTCTGGAGGACCCGCGGCCGGATCCGTTTGACGTTGTACAAGTGAAAGTACTCATGCGCGATCAGGGAGAGGAAGCGCCGGTAGCTCTCGGCGGGCCGGAAGGCCGTTCGCGCGACCACGCACGAGGTCGAGGTGGCGTGCTCGAGACCGCCGTCCGGGGTGTCGGTGAGATGGATGAAGAACGTATACCGCTCGAGGGGCGATCCCCCGACGAGGGCGATCGTGGCCTGAACGATCTTGCCGATGTCCTCCTCGAGACGGTGGGCCTCGAAATTGCCGCCTCGGCCGCACAGCACGATCCGGTGAGGGATCCCGCCCGGCCGGATGGTAAGGACGAGGGGGTGGCCCGCATCGATCGGGCTGTCGACCAGCTCGTCGTAGTTCGCGGCGCGGAAGCGCGCGGGCTCGCGGGCGAGCTGCTCGAGCTCGGAGATGACCTGCCAGTCGGGAGGGACGTGGACGGTGAGTTCCGAGGAGACTTCGGCGTGCCCGTCAATGTAGGGGAGGCATAGGGCCGCGTTCAAGAAGAGGTGGTCGTCGGTCACGTCGAGCGCCTCGTCGACCATCTGGTACCCGTAGACGGAGTAGGTCGCTACGACCGTGCGAGCACCTTCCGTGTGGATCCGCCACCGCCCCTTGTCGACCCGCTCGACGCGCAACGGTCGGAGCTCGGGGTCCCCCGCGTGGGCCGTGAAGCGGCCGATCGAGCGTTGGTATTCGGCGATCCAGTAGGATCCGGGGACCCAAGAGGGAAAGACGAGGTCGACGAGGGGCTCAGCTGCGTCGCTCAGTTCGAGGGTAAACTCTCCCCGGTGCTCGCCCGAAGGGTCGGGTCGGACGCTATAGTGGATCTGCATGCTCGCTCCCTCAGGATACCGGCCGCGGGGGACGGGGTTCAGCCGAACCCGGGGAGGTCCCGGTCGCGCTCGGCCGCGGCGGCCCGTTTGGCGTACGGCTCCGACGCGATCCCGAGATGGGTCGCTAGCTGTTTGAACGTCTGCGCGAGCTCCGCCACGGACCGCGCCATCGCGCGCTGCTCCGTCCGCAGATCGTTGAGCTCCTGTCGGAGGGCATGAAGTTCGGCCTCCCAGCGCGCGGGGTCGGAAGCGGGGCTTGTCATTTCGGTGGCTCCGGGGAGCGCGATTCCGTACCGCTACATAGCGGCCGCGTAGGAAGCCGGACTATCGTGTGCCGTCCGGGCCGAACGGGCTCTCGCTGCGCCCGCGCTCCTCGAACGCGATCCAGTCCCCGGCCCCAGGGGAGTAGTCGACCCGTTGGAGCTCGACCACGAACTCCTTGAGGAGGTCGGAACGCGCGGGCCAGAACGAGACGCGGTAGACGTAGATGCCGAAACTCATGAACTCGACGATCCGTCTCAGGACCTCGACGAGGTCCTCCCGGGGCACGGTGACCCGGAGCGACGTCTCCCCCAACATCTGGGCGAACTCGTCGACATCGAAGGGGCGCTCTAGACTGATCAGGGAGATCGGGGCGGAAGTTTCGGGCGCGCCCGGCTTCGATGGAGCGCTGGCGGGCGGGGTGCCCGGTGGGGCTGCCGGGATCGCCGCATTGCTCGGGGGTCCTTTCACGAGCGTGGCGGGGTCCTTGGCCGGGTACTTATCTAGAACTAGGGAGGCGTCGCGACCCACGAACCTGGGGCTCGCAGGAGCTCGGGTGCGGGTAGGCGCGCTCTTGGGCGGGATCCTCGGCCCCTTGCGTCCCGGCTTTGCCCTTCGTTTCCCTACCATACTCGATGCTGCCCCCCGGAAGGCACTAACCGCCAGGGGTACGTAAAAGGTAGGGGGATCCTGGGAAGGGACCGGGGCATCCGAGGCGGGCTGGCTAGCCTGACATTGAGGAATGTAGCGATGAAGGCCATGCGAAACTACGTCACGGGAGCCCACTATTGTAGCGACTTTGACGACAACTGGATTAAGTAGGGTGGGGTTTCATCCCATCCTAGGTCGGCGGGGAAACCCTAGGACCGAAGGAAGAGGTAACGAACATGCCAGCACGTGTGATGAAGGAGTTCCAGGCGCCCCGAGGTCTGCCCCGGAAGACCGCGTCGGTCTGCCCGGAATGTATCAAGGTTATTCCGGCGGTCGTCCGTGAGAAGGATGGCCGCGTGATCATGGAGAAGACGTGCCGCTCGCACGGGTACTTCTGGGACATCATCTCCAACGACGTCGACTTCTACCTGCGCATGGAAGTCTATGCGCACGACGGGGTCGGCTACGAGAACCCCTACTACGACAAGTTCCGGGGCTGCCCCACCACCTGCGGTATGTGCAGCCACCACAAGTCCCACACCGGTCTCGCCCTGATGGACCTGACCAACCGCTGCAATCTGAAGTGCCCGGTCTGTTTCGCGAACGCGAACGCCGCGGGGTACGTCTACGAACCGACCCGCGAGCAGATCCACTTCATGCTGAAGACCCTCCGGGAGCAGAAGCCCGTGGGAGCGGTCGCCGTGCAGTTCAGTGGTGGAGAGCCGACGCTCAGCCCGCTGTTCCTGGATGCCGTTTCCATGGCCCGGGATGCCGGGTTCAAGCAGATCCAGGTCGCCACGAATGGGATCCGCTACGCGAACGAGCCCGGGTTCGCCCAGGCGTCGCGCGACGCGGGACTCCACACTCTGTACCTCCAGTTCGATGGCCTGGACGACGAGATCTACCGGAAGGTGCGCGGCGTTCCGCTGTTTAAGGTCAAGCAGAAGGTCATCCAGGCGGCGCGCGAGACGCACACCTCCCCCGCGGAGCTGGCCCAGGGCAAGCCGGACAAGCCCATCTCCGTCGTGCTCGTCCCGACGCTGGTCGGCGGGTTCAACGAGAAGGAGATCTGGCCGACCGTCAAGTTCGCGATCGACAACCTGGACGTCGTCCGGGGAGTCAACTTCCAGCCGGTGGCCCTCACCGCGCGGATTCCCGACAAGGACCGCTTCCAGATGCGGTTCACGCAGTCGGACTTGGTGCGGATCCTGTGCACGGACGGGCCGTTCGAGAAGTCGGACTTCTTCCCCGTTCCGTCGGTCGCCCCAATCTCGGAACTGGTCTCGATCATCCATGGAGAGGAGAAGATGACGCTGACCACGCACCCCGGATGCGGGTGCGCGACGTTCGCGTTCATCTCGCAGGACGGTCAGAAGATCACACCGCTCCCGCGCTTCATGGACGTCGACGGCTTCTTCGAGAGCGTCGAGGGCATGATCGATAAGTACCGGGACGCCCGCTTCTCGCGGGTGCGCACGGCCGTCGCCGGCGCTCGCCTGCTCCACGATGTCGCGAAGTTCTTCGACTTCTCGCGGGCCCCGGAGGGCCTCAGCGAGAAGAACTGCGTGAAGGTCATCGCCTCGATCTTCACCGAGGGGAACAAGGAGGCCGTCGCGAAGTTCACCTGGCGGACCCTCTACATCGGGAACATGCACTTCCAGGACGCCTACGACTACGATATCCAGCGCCTGATGCGCTGCGATATCCACTACTCGGTCCCCGATGGACGGATCATTCCGTTCTGCTCGTACAACTCCGGTCCGATCTACCGGACGGAGGTCGAGAAGAAGTTCTCGATCTCCATCCCAGACTGGCAGCGCGCGAAGACCCAGTCGGGTGCCACGCTGAAGACCATCGAGACGATGGGAGTCAACGGCGAGGTCATCGTCGACCCCGAGTACTACAAGATCCGGGCGCTGAAGAGCGCCCCGGGGATGTCGTCGACGTAGGTCGGCGCCCGGCGCTCACCGGTCCAACCCCTTCTTCCTTCTCTATTTTCCAGCGGCGGGGAGATCCTCGGGGGGCCCCCGCTCGAACAGCACGGCTCCCGGCACCCGCAGCCGGAGCGCGATCGGGGCCGGATCGGTGGCCTCCGCGCGTAGGCGGCGATCGATCTCGCGCCAGAGCGGGTCGGAGCGCTGCGACCCTTCGGGCCCCCGGACCGCCTCCTTCGGATGGAAGTGGAGCCAACGGAGCCCCGCCTCGACATGCTTGCACGTGCCGAGACCGCGCCGTGCAAAATCGGCGCAGGTGCACATCGCGCTCGACCGATCGGGGTACTCCGGTAGCAGCACGAGGTAGTGGGTGTCGTGCATCGGGTTGCGGACGTCCAGCATGGGGTAGTACGAGCCCGGGTGCCGCCGGATGTCCAGGGGTTCTTCGAAGGCCCGTGCTCGGCGCTCGGCCATGTCCTCCCGGTCATCGCGCGGAGGAGGTGCGCGCGCAGGGGGCCATGCGTCCCGAGCCATCGATGGGTACAACGTCGTCGGGCCTATTTGGCCCCCTCCTCGTCGCGGTTATCTCTCCGGCCCGCTGGTGGGTGCCCCGATGGAGTCCGCGCCGACCGCCCGTCGAACGCCCCGTCGTCGACTGAGCAAAAACGCGCGGGTCGGGATCGGCCTCCTGCTCACCTTCCTCGGGCTCGTGTTCCTGGTATCGCTCCTTCCGACGGGCCCCTCGGCCCTCTCGACCGCCCTCCCGCTCGCCGCCGCTGGCATCCTGGCGATCTGGCTCGGCGGGATCCTGCTCGGCCGCGCGAACGCGCCTTGATCCGGACCATGTTCGGAAACCCCTGGCGTCTCGTCACGGTCGATATCGACGGCACGCTGACCCTCATCCATGGCTGGAGGAGGATCGCCGAGCGGTTCGGCCGGGAGTCGGAGTATCGGAGCTCGAACGCCCGTTTCCAACGCAAGGAGATCGGCGAGGACCCTCATCTGACGGACCTATTGGGGCTCGCCCATGGACACACGATCGCCGAGGTCGTGTCGGTGCTAGAGGCGACGCCCCGGCTCGAGGGGATCGGAGAGGGGATCGATGAGTTGCATCGAGCAGGTTCCCGGGTGGCCCTGCTCACGCACAACCCACCGTACGTGGCCCGCTGGTACGCCCAGAAGTTCGGATTCGACGACCTGGAGGGTACCCCCGTGCCCGAGCCTGCCCCGGGCGGTCCCATCCCTCTCCCCGGGCCCGTCCATGCCGACAAGAAGGGAGGGCTAGAGCGCCTCATCGCCCGGTTCGGGGTGTCCCCGTTGGAGACCGTTCACGTAGGGGACGGATGGTCGGATGCGGAGCTCTTCCCGCTCATCGGGGCAGGCGTCGCGGTCAACTCCTCCTACCCCGTGGTGGATGCCGCCGCGGACCTCGTGTTCCACGTGCGGGACTTCCGCCCCGTTGCCGAGGGCATCCTCGGGCTTGGGCCGCGGGTGAAACCTGCTCCCCGCCCTCGTGAGGGTTGATATATCACCGGGGTCGACTCCCGGTCGCATGGCCTACGTCCTCCTGCGATCCGTCCATCCGACCCGGCTGACGATGCAGCTGCCGCAGGAGGTGGCGGAGATGATCGGCCTCGACTCGGGCGGCCCCGGTAAGGGCACCGGTCACTCGATCTCCTTCCTCGCTCGTGGCCCCGGCATCGCCCGGATCCTAGCGACCGCGTCCTTTCGAGAGGCCCTCGCGATCGAGGTCGTTCGCGATCGGTTCGTCGCCTCCACCCGACCGGGAGAGAAGTTCCTGTTCTCGGTCCCCGCGAGCCTCCTGCGCCATCTCGAGATCGAGATCGGGGTCCGCGGTCCCCAGCTCGGTCGGGGCACGGACGACCGCATCCTGTTCCTCATGCCCGAGGACGAGTATCATGACGCATGTGCCTCCCGAAGCAAGGGGGTGCCCTGGGCCGGTCCCCTCGGGGGCGGCCGAGCCCACATCTACGTGGTGAAGGCCGTTGCTCCGCTCCCCCGCGGCCTCGCGCAGCTGGCGGAACTGGAGCGCCGGATCGAGGAGGAAGAGTGGCGACCGGGGGTCGCCGCCCTCCAAAAGGTCGGGCGCGCCCGGTGAAGCCGAGACGGGCACGGCCGACCCTTCTTGGAAGGTATTAATAGAGTCCGACGGGATGTAATCATAGATGAGCCGGTCCAACCGCGGCCACCGCCGCTCCGCTCGCTCTGCGAGGGGTCCCAAATCCAGCGGGGGCGCCCACTCCACCCCTCATCCCAAGCCGACGCGCGCGGCACGTACCCCGAAGGTCGCCCGGACCACCGGGTCGGTCGCCCCGCCTCGGGCCGCGGGACCCACGGCCACGGACGATGCGCTCAACTCGGTCATGGACGCGTTCTTCGGCCCGGTCGACCACGATTCCCTCGCGAAGGCGATCCGCCGATCGATCGGTCACGACGGGATGCGGCCGGAAGACGCCCGGACCATCGCTTCGCACGTGCTGAACTTCTTCGGGTTCAACGCCCGCATCATCGACAACGTCCTAGAGCCGGACGACCGCGACACGTTCTACATGCTCGAGGACAGCGGGATCCTAGAGACCGAGCGGGACGAGACCACGCTCTACGACGGACGGGAATGGCGCATCCATTACTGGATGTTCCGCAAGGAGCGGATCTTCGGCCTCGCCCGCGAGGAGACCGAAGCCATGGTCGCCGCGGGCGAGCAGGACGTGATCTATTCGACGAACCTGAACCGCGCGATGGCCTTCCGGCTGCCCCACGGGGAGACGGGCACCGGGCTCGCGGCCCATGCGGTCTATCACGAGCTCACGGACGACATCTGGATGGAGCGCCGGCAGAGCCCGGCCGTCGCCCCCGAGGTGGAGGTCGAGGTCCCGCCCACCCGACGTCGCTCCAAGAAGGTCCTCGCCGCCGACTGAGTCTTCGTCTCCCGGGCCCGGCCAATCGTTAATCGCCGGGTCGCGTCCCGGTCGGTGATGCGACGCTTCCTCCTCCTCACCCACCGCGTTCCCGTGCACGGGGAGTTCACGCTCAACGACCTCGCCGGAGGAGGAGGTCGGATCGACGAGATCGCTCGCGTGGTGTCTACCGCATTCACCCTGTCGAACGACCTGCGTAGGGACACGGAGCTGACGATCGTGTTCCCGGCGGCCTCCCCTACTGAGGCGCGGCGCATCCGGCTCGTGGGCTCGCGCCTGCGCCACCTCAATCCGGACGAGCGATCCACCGCCGCCCTGCTCAAGAACGCGCTCGTCCGATCGATCGCGTTCCCTTCGGACTTCGAGTCCTCCCCGGGACTGATCGTTGCGGCGGCGGATCCGGTCGAAGAGCTCCGACGCTTCCTCGATCTCCCGAACGTGGTCTGGCTCATCGAAGGAGGGGGACCGCTGCGGGAGTGGAAGGGGAACCCCGCGGAATTCTCGGCGGTGCTCTGCGACCCGTACGACCCGACCGACGGAGAGCGGGAAGTGCTCGCCACGAGCGGAGCGGTTCCGGTCTCCGTCGGACCGCGCTCGCTCCGGTCCTCCCAGGTGATGGATATTGTCCACAATGAGCTCGATCTGAGGGAAGCGGCCAGGGAGCCCCCGACCTAGTGCGCGGGAAGCGCCTTCGAGGCCGAGGGCGGTCGGCCGAGGGCATCCCGGACGGATTGCGGTTTGAGGCCCCCGACCACCGCGGTCAGCCGAATCACTTCGCGAGGCTCCTCGTGCGTCCGGGTGCCCACGACGATGTCCCGCGGATTGCCGAGCCTCAGTCGGAAGCTCTCCAGCAGCCGCTCGAACGTGTCGAGGGTCATGTTGGAACCCCCATCCATGTGGATCAGCGCCGAGGGCCGATCCGTCAGCTCGTAATCGAGCAGGGTCTCGCGCATCGCTTGCTCGACCAGGCGCTCCGGCTCGGAGTAGTGGCGTTCTCCCCAGACGAGCGTGGATAGTCCGGCGGCTCCGAGGTGGGTCTTGATGCTGGCGACGTCGACGTTCATCTGGGAAGGGTACTCGACCATGTCCACCAGGCTCGAGACGAGGCCGTGAACGTAGGCGTTGCGCAGGTGGAGCACGCGCGGGAACGGTAGGCCGCGGAATCTCAGCAGCTTCTCGTTGGAGAGCGCGAGGAGGAACCCGCCCATCGCCTCGAGCTCCGCGAGGCTCTCCTCCACGTTCTCCCGCCGGCCCGGGCTCGCGAGCTCGTGGTGGAAGGGGAGGAAAGCGACCGGGACGGGCATCGCTCCGGTCTTGCGCAGTTCCTGGGCGAGGTAGGGCAGCAGCGCGCTGCCGGTGCCGCCGCCGAGCCCGGCGAGGAGAAAGACGATCTCAAACTCGGAGACGCGCCGAAGGATCTCGGGCGTATTGTCCTCCACCGCACGCCTCGCCGCGAGCCGGTTGCCTCCCGAGCCACGGCCCTTGAGCTCGCGCGCCCCGATCAGGATCCGTTGCGGGATGTCCATCCCATCGAGGTGGCGGGCGTCGGTGTTGATCGCGAACGATCGGACTCCGGGCAGTCCCAGGCTGAGGAGGTCGCGGACGGCGTCGCCGCCGGCACCTCCGAGCCCGACGATCGCGAAGGAAGGGTCGGCATGGAGGGCGGCCCAGGCGTCCGGGGAGCTATCGAGCATGGGCCTTCGCGCCTAGGTCGACGAACTTCCGCCGGCCGTCGCGCGCGCTTCGGAGCGGGGGACGCGCGCGGGAACGGAAGGGTGCTCGAGCCGCTGACGGATGTACTCGCGGACCGCGGAGCGCACCGCGTCGTCGACCGACACCGAGTTCCCATCGCGCACGAACTCTTCGAGCTCGCGGTTGTCTTGGCGGGATAGTTCAACGACCACCTTGCGCACGTTCGGTGGCGGGAGATGCATCTCTACGTACCGCTCGAGACCTTCGCGGATCGTATCGGAGATCGTGGCCGTGCCGGTCGTCTTCTGGATCTGCTTGAGCTTCTCGACGAGATCCTGAGGAATGCGGACGGTCACCCGTTCTGACGTATCGGTCATGTTCGTCAGACACCATTGCTCCCTTTGTCAGACGAATGGCATATCCTTCCCGAGGCTTAAACGTTTGTTTGGATGGCGTTCGCTCGAGGGCTCCCCGCCGAGAAGCTTGGGCGAGCGAGCAGCCCTCGGGCCGAGGAGGAACGCGCTCTCGACCGGCGGAAGGCCGGGCTCTCGCTCGAACGAACCCGATCTCAGTGTCCGTAGCGTCGCTGACGGGTCTGGAACGTTCGGATCGCCCGGAGGAAATCGAGACGTGTGAGGCCCGGCCACATGACGTCGGAGAAGTACAGCTCGCTGTAGGCGGACTGCCACAGCAGGAAGTTGGAGATTCGTTCCTCCCCGCTCGTACGCAGAACGAGATCCGGATCGGGCAGGTCCGAAGTATAGAGATGATCGGAGACCATCTTCGCATCGATGGTTTCCGGATCCAGGCGTCCGGCCCGAACCTCCCGGGCCAGGACCCGGATCGCCTCCACGATCTCGTCGCGGCCCCCGTAGGCGATCGCCACGTTGTACCGGTAGCTGTCGTAGTCCTTGGTCGCCCGCTCGGCCACCTCAATCGCGGCTTGGACCCGGCGAGGTAGAATCTCCCGGTCTCCGATCGATCGGACCCGGATGCGGTAGCGGTGCACGCGCTCGTCCACCGCGATGTCGCGGAAGCTCCTCTCGAACAGGTCCATGAGGTCGTCGACCTCTTCCGGGGAGCGGGAGAGGTTCTCCGTGGAGAGCGCGAAGACCGTGAGGACCCGGATTCCCACCTCGAGGCACCAATCGAGCAGCTCTTCGATCTTGTCCTTCCCCTTCACGTGACCTTCGGCGGTGAGCATCCCGTGCGCGGAGGCGAAGCGGCGGTTCCCATCCATGATGATCGCAAGATGTCGTGGGACCGGGCTCTTCCGAATGAGCTCCAAGAGCCGCCGCTCGGTCGCCTCTCGCAGGGCCTCCCCGAAGAGGCCGGAGAGGGACTTCGAAGTCGGGGGATCGGGCGCGGTCACGCTAGGTGGAGGGGACACGAGGAATAACGGTGCTGGGAGCGCCGACGCGGGGGGGAGCGCCCTGGTCGGGAGTTTCGGCACCGGGGGCGCACCCGCGGAGCCTTCGAACCCGAGTCCCAGGCTCGACAGACCTAGATCCTAGACCACTAGACTACCAGGGCAGCAAGGAGGCGTACTCGCACCATGCTATGAACCTTACCACCGTCGGCGCCTCGAACGCGTGCCCGGCCAGATTCCGCGGGCGGGGCGTGCCCATCGAGCCGTTGCGTTATGTATCGGTTCCGGCCGTTGATTCGAGGCGGAACGGACCATGACGACCTTCACGGCGTGGCTGCTCGCCATTCTGGCGGTCATTGGCCTGTTGCTCGCGCTCGACCATCTCGGAGTCGACGTCGCGGGCTCGATCTCCTCCGGCGTACACGCCGTGGAACACGTGCTCAACCGCCCGCTGTAGGCGCCCGCACCCTCGCCCTACCCGCGGGCGAGGACCCGCATGACCGCATCCAGGAACGAGGAAGCGCGGATGTCCGGTTCGAGGTGATGCTCCGCCATCTCGGTAAGAACTTCCGCCTCGTGTCCGATCGGCGGCACCAGCGCGGTCAAGAGCCCGAGCCGCCGTCCCGCCTCGATGTCCAGCCAGCGGTCCCCAACGATCGCGCTCGCGGCGAGATCGATGCTACGCTCCGATCGAGCGCGTTCGAAGAGCTCCGTTCTCGGCTTCCGACACTGGCACCCGGTCTCGGGCGCGTGGGGACAGTAGTAGAATGCATCGATCCGCGCGCCCGATGGGGCGAGCAGCTCGTTGAGCCGGTGGTGGATCGCCTCCACGATCTCGCGCGTGTACAGGCCCCGCTCGATCCCGGATTGGTTGGTGACGCACAGGATCTGGTAGCCATGATCGCGGGCGAGCCGCAGCGCCTCCCCGACCCCCCGGTACACCTCGAGACGCGCCGGGTCCGCAAGATAGTGAAAGTCGGGAACGAGCGTGCCGTCCCGATCGACGAAGAGGGCCCGGGCCCGTCGATGCTCGACCGGGCGCTGCGCCACCGTCGGGACCGTCATCGGGGAGCGGAATTCGACCGCCCATAAGGGTTCATCCCGTCGTGGCGATGCCGGGCATCGCCCATGCCGGCCGCATTCGTGGATCGAACGGCCGCGACCGGATTCGACTCCGCGTTCCCCCGAGCCGTCGCGCAGCTCGCGGAGGACGGTCCGATCACCGTCCTGTTCTCGGGCGGGCTCGACTCCTCGCTCATCGCGTGGGAGCTGCGCGAGCGCGAGGAGACCGTACTGTGGTCCGTGGGCCAGGAAGGGAGTCCCGACCTCGAAGCGGCCCGCTCGGCGGCTGAGGTGATGGGATTGGCCTGGCAACACGCGACGCTGACCGGGGCCGACGTCGAGGCGGCGCTCGAGCGCTTCGCGGTGGAACTACAGGGCGCCGAGGGCCCTCCGCTCGACGTGGCGGTCGCATTCGCGCTGGCGCTGGATCGGGCCCCGACGACCCGCGTGCTAGCCGGACAGGGGGCCGACGAGCTATTTCTGGGGTACGCGCATTTTCGCAATCTCACCGAGGAGCAAGCGGCCCGACGGGCGGAAGCAGACCTGCGGCGCCTCGTCGACTCGGAATGGCCCCGGGCGCAGCGCATCGCGGAGCGCGCGGGCCACCTCCTCGCCGCGCCGTTCTTGGAGCCGGACGTGGTGCGCGCGGCCCTCGAAACCCCGCTCGCGGAGCGCATGCCGGGCGACGTTCCCAAGCAGTGGCTGAGGGACTGGGCGATCGCCCGTGGGCTCGCTCCGGAGATCGCATCGCGCCCGAAGCGAGCGATCCAGTACGGCTCCCGGGTCCAGCGCCTCCTTCGAGAGCTCCGACCCCTATCGCGAAGCCGTTAAGGTCCCTGCCCCGTCGAGGCCCCGGGCGGTCGCGTTGCTCGGCACTCTTACCGCAATCATCGGCATCCTCGCCACGGTCGCTCTATCGTGCGCGGCGGTGCTCCTCCGATCGCTGACGCCGGCGGCCGGCGCGGTCGCGGCCGTCTTCGGCTCCTTCATCGTCGTCGTCGGCGGGTTTGCCTTCCTCGCGCTCCTGATCCTCTTCGTCCTCGCCGGATCCCTCGCGACTCGGTACCATATCGCAGAGAAGACCCGGGACCACCTCCAGGAAGGGCAGCATGGCGAGCGAGGGATCTCCAACGTCCTCGCGCACATCGTCATCCCCACGATCCTGGTGGGGATCTACGGACTGTCGCCGAGCGCGCTTCCCGCCTCGGCCCTCGCGTTCCTGTACACCGCGGCGCTCGCCTTCGGTGCCGCCGACACCTTCGCGAGCGAGTTCGGAGTGCTGGCCGGCCACGCCCGAAGCATCCTCTCGCTGCGCCCGGTGACTCCTGGTACGAACGGAGGCGTCTCGGCACGCGGCGAGGCCTGGGCGCTCGTGGGCGCCGCCACCACCGCCGCGATCGGGTTCCTCCTCTTCTCCCTCTTTTCCGCTCCCACGCCGCCGGTGGCGCTGTTCGTGATCGGTACCGCGCTCGCCGGGTTCGTCGGCTGCCAGATTGATTCCGTCCTCGGCGAGACCCTCGAGAACCGGGGCTACCTCACGAAGGGGTCGACGAACCTACTCGGGATGGTCTCGAGCGTGCTGATCGGCGGCGGCATCCTGGTCGCCGCGGGAGGGCACCTCTGACGCGTGCTCGGCGGCCTCTTCGCGGAAGCGTCGTCCTGCTCTCGGGGGGCATGGACTCTGCGACGTGCCTCGCGCTGGCGTCCCGGGAATCCCCTCCGGTGCACGCCCTCACGGTCGTCTACGGTCAGCGCCACATGCGCGAGATCCGCTGCGCTCGGGCTCTCGCCCGGCACTACGGGATCGAAAAGCACTCCGTGCTCGACATCCCGATCGGGCCGCTCCTCGACTCCTCCTTGACCGATCGCCGCCGGCCGCTCCCCCGGGCCGGGAAGAGAGGCCGAAGTGCCATCCCCTCGACGTACGTCCCCGCTCGGAACACGTTGCTGCTCGCGGCGGCGCTCGGTTATGCGGAGAGCCACCGGCTCGCGCGGATCTACCTCGGGGTGAACGCGATCGACTACTCGGGCTACCCGGACTGCCGGCCGGAGTACCTTCGCGCGTTCGAGCGTCTCGCCCGGCTCGCCACCCGGGTGGGCGTGGAGGAGCACCGGTCGATCCACATCCGTGCGCCGCTGCTCCGAAAGTCCAAGGCCGACATCGTTCGCTGGGGGGAACGGCTCGGAGTCCCGTGGCGACTCACATGGAGCTGCTACGCCGGCGGGGCGGAACCCTGCGGGGTCTGCGACTCCTGCCGACTGCGCGCCCTTGGGTTCCGGGAGGCTGGGGTGCGCGACCCGACCGTCCCTACGGGTCGAGCGGCGTGACCTCGGATCCGCAGAACGCGCAACGCTTCGCTCTGCGGTTGATCGTGGAGTAGCACTCGGGGCACTCCCGGGTCGTGGGCTTCGCCGCGGGGGTCCGGGCGGTCCGCCTACGCTCCACCCGCAACATCGGATAGACGATGATCACGAAGACCACGCCGAGCACGATCAGGAAGTTGATCAGGTCCTGGAAGAGAACCCCGAACGTGAAGGTGCTCCCGCCGACCGTGACGTTCCCGACGTTGTTGAGATTCCCGTGGAAGACGAGTCCCACGGCGGGGCTGATCACGCTGCCGGTGACCCCGCCCACCACGGTCGTGACCGCGATGCCGACGACGATCCCCACGGCCATGTTGGCGAACGAGGGGTTGCTGGCGAATTTCTTGAAGTCGGCCCACACCCCCATCGGATTCTTCGGAAGGGCCGTCCCCTCCGCCGGACCCGAGGGCCGGATTATAGACCCTTGGTTGTGACGTCGGGCGCGATCACATCGAGTCGAGCCGTGCGATGCCGAGGAGCTCGAGCGCGTTCCCGAGCGTCTGCCGGGTGGCGGCGACCAGCGCGAGCCGGCTCGGGCGATCCTCTCCCGACGTGAGCACGGGCACGGCGTGGTAGAACCGGTTGAACTGATCGGCGAGCTCGTGGGCGTATCCCGCGATGGAGTGGACGTGACCGGTGCGCGCGACGTCGCGGACGACCCGCGGGAAGCGGGCCAAGATCCGGATGAGCGCCTGCTCCTCGACCCCGAGGAGCCGCTCGACCGAGTAGGTGCTCCCGGGGTGCTGCTCCTCCGAGCGTTCGAGGATGCTCGTCGCCCGCGCGAACGCGTACTGGATGAACGGGCCGGACCGGCCCTCGAAGGACAGCGCGTCCTCCCACTGGAAGATGACGGGTTTCTCCGGGGCGACCCGGACGATGTGGTAGCGAATGGCACCCGTGGCGACCGCTTCCGCGATCCGTTCGAGGTCGGCCCTTCCGAGGTCGGGTCGGCGGGCGATGACCTCGGCGCGAGCCCGCTGAACGGCCTCCTCGATGAGCTCGTGCAACCAGACCGCAGTCCCGCCCCGGGTCGACATTCGACCCCCTCCGGGCACGGTGAGGTCCTGGTAGATCACGAACGTCGGGCGTCGCGACTCGCCGATCTCGGCGAGGAGCGCGTCGAGGGTCTTGGAGTGGAGCTGGTGATCCTGCCCGAGGACGTCGATCACGCGCTCGAAGCGGGCAAACTTGGACAGGTGGTAGGCGATGTCCCGGGTGACGTAGAGGCTGGTGCCGTTGGCGCGGGTGTACACGACGGTCGACGACTCCTTCGGGAGCCCGTACGCCGAGACATCGATCGCTCCGGCTCCGTTCGGCTGGCGTGCGGCGTGGGGCGCTCGGTCCAATCGCTCGATCACCCCGTCGACCGAGTGATCGTGCAGGAAGGATGACTCCCAGACGAACTCATCGAACCGGATCCCGATCCGGTCCAGCGCCGCCAGCATTCCAGCGAGGATCTTCTCGATCAGCTCGCGGTGGAGCGGCGGCGGGTCTCCGGATTCGATCTGCTGGACGAGGGCCGCGACCTCGGTTTGGGCGTCGGGATGTTCCTTGAGGTACGCGTTCACGAACGGATACGGGCGTCCCAACCGCGCGTCCTCGCTCATGCCCTCGGGGGGGGACGCGGCGGCTCCGACGGCGATCTCGACCGGCCACTCCGACGGCGGCTTCGACCAGATCCACGTGATCATCGCGGCCTGCCGTCCGAGATCATCCACGTAGTACTGGGTCGTCAGCGGAGCGCCCGAGGCGCGCAAGACCCGAGCGAGCGTGTCTCCGACGATGCCGTTGCGCACGCGGCCAATGTGCAGCGGGCCGGTGGGATTCGCGCTCGTGTGCTCTACGCACGTGATGGTAGAGGTCGGCTCTCCGTGGCCGTAACGCTCGGCGCGCGCGAACACCCGGGAGAGCGTCTCGGTCGCCAGGAGCGCGGGGTCCACCCGGAGGTTCACGAAGGCGCCGGTAGAGGACACCGAGGCGACCCCCGGGATCGGAGAAAGGTGCCCGACGAGCGATCCCGCGAACTGCTCGGGAGCCTGCCGGAGGGTCTTCGCGAAGCGATGGGTCGGAAGCGCGATGTCGCCTTCCGCACCCCCGTCCAGATCGAGCATGGCCCGAAGTGCCTCGGGAGTGGTAGTGGCCCCAGCGTCACGGCAACCTTGGACGAGCCCGTCCACGATACGGTCGAGCAGCGCCGACCAGGGGTCGGGCGAGAGTTCGTTCGTCGGCGGTGACATTGCTTCGCACTCGTGGGGAGAACGCTTTAGCGGAAGGCCCGCTTTAACGATTCTCCATGGCGGGGCTTCTGCTCGTTCGGTACGGCGAGCTCGGCCTCAAATCTCCGCCGGTACGCCGCCAGTTCGAGCGCCAGCTGCGCCGCAACGTGCTCGACCAGTTCGTGGCGGAGGGGATCACGGGGCGATTGCGCTCCGACCGGGGGCACCTCTACGTGGAGGTCGACGATCCGGTGCGTGCGCTCCGGGTGCTCCGTCGCGTGTTCGGAGTCACCAGCGCGAGCGTGGTACACGAGGTACCGACCGAGCGCACCGCCGTCCGGGACCGCCTCCTCGAGCTCGCCGACCCGCTCCTGACCCCGGGCATCTCCTTCGCCGTGCGGGCGCGACGGACGGGAACTCATCCGTTCACCAGTCAGGAGCTCGCTCGGGACCTGGGCGCCGACATCATCGATCGGTTCGGCGACCGAGGTCTCAAGGTGAACCTGGATCACCCCGAACTCGAGCTGTTCGTGGAGGTGCGCGGACCTCGGACCTATCTGTACCTTGGACGGGAATCCGGACCGGGCGGACTTCCCTTGGGCGTTGCCGGCCACATCGTCGCGCTCGTCGACGGTCCCCGAGGCGCGCTCGGAGCGTACCTTCTGATGAAGCGGGGCTGCCGAGCGGCGATCGTGGAGACCCCGTCGGGCGCGGAAACGGTCGAGCGCGTGCTCCGGGTCTTCGATCCGCACCTGCGCGTCGAGCGCTCCGCCGCCGATCCGGAGTCCTGGGAGCCGGCACTCGCCCGGCTCGCTGAGGAATCGAACGCCGATGGGGTGGTGTTGCCGATCGATGTCGCCGGGTACGTCCTGGCCCGCGAGCGCTGGGGCGAGCGCGTCCTGTTCTCGCCGACCGTCGGATTGACGGAAGGGGAGGTGACGGATCGATGGGAGCGGATCACGGCACTCCTCGCGTGAGCCAGCATCGTCTGGACGGGTCGCCGCCGAAGGATCCGCCCTCGACGGAATCCCCTCCGGCGGAGGGAGCGCTTCCCGCCCCGAGCGCTCCCGGGAGCACCGGGTCGATGGTTCCTGGTGTGGATGACGCGGCGCTCGAGGAGCGCCGCCGTCAATGGGCCATCGAGCGAGCGCGTTTCGAAGCGGCCCATCTTCCGCCCCGAACCGAGGCGCCCGAGGTTGACTGAGCGTGCGCCTCGGACTCCCGCAACACGATGGGCTAGCCTAATAGGCACCGGGGGTCGTCGATTCGACACCCCCATTCCATGCCGATGTACACCGTTTCAGGCCGGTTCTATGCGCGCCGGGACGACTGGCAAGTGTTCCACAAGCAGCACGACGCCCCCACACCGGACCAGGCACGGGAGTGGGCGCTCAGCGAGATCGGAGGCTGCCATGGGATCCAGCGGCGGAACATCCGCATCGATACGATCGCCGAGGTACTGCCGGAATGAGCGCCGGGTCGCGCGAGGTCGTGACCGAGGAGCAGGTCCAAGAGGAGCTGATGCGCCTCGAGGCGTACCGCAACCAGCTCAACGCGCTCCTGCAGCAACACCAGCTGCTGGGCTCTTCGCGGATCGAGCACGACCGCGCCCGTGAGACGCTCGAGGCCCTCGACCGGCTGAGCACGGACAGCGAGATCGTCATTCCACTCGGCGGGGATGCCTACGTGCGCGGTAGCGCCGCACGTGGCACCCAGGTCCTCCTCGGCATCGGTAGCGGGGTGGTCGTCGAGATGGAACGGCCTAAAGTCGTCGAGATCCTGGCCCAGCGACTCACCCGGATCGATCAGGCCGCCCAGGAGATGGGCGAGCAGATCCATACGCTCGAGGAGCGCGTCGAACTGATCTCCCAACGCCTGGACTCGCTCTCTCGCGCACCGCCCCCCGCGGGTGGGGCGGGAGCCTCCGATGTGGGCGGCGCTTAAGGCGCGCCTGCGACGCTCCGCCGGCCCGGACCCCTCGTCCGAGCCTGCGACCTCCGAGACTCCCGCCGGTCCCGAACCCTCGGGCTCGTTGGCTGTTCCGATCGGCCCCGGCACACCGGCCCCCGCGGGAGCGACTCCGTCCTCGGCGCCTCCGGCGGAGGAGATGTTCTCGGAGGGAATGCTCGGCCGGAGACTGCGCGAGGCGACGCTGGACGAGATCTTCCAGGACCTCGAGCTCGTTCTATTGCAGGCGGACGTCGCGCTGCCCGTGATCGAGCGCATGGAGGCCGATCTGCGCAAGGAGCTCACCGGGCGCAAGCTGCGCTGGGGAGTGGACGCCGAGATGGCCGTCCGGGGTTGTCTCGAACGCTCCGCGCGGGCGATCCTTGCTCAGCCGGTGATCGACGTGGCGGCCGCGGCCCGCGCTCAGGACCCGAAGCCGTACGTCATTCTCTTCTTGGGCGTGAACGGGACCGGGAAGACGACCACGGTCGCGAAGATCGCGGGCTGGCTGCGCGAGCGCGGGCTCACGAGCGTGATCGCGGCCGGGGACACCTTCCGGGCCGGGGCGATCGACCAGCTGCTCATCCACGGCGAAAACCTCGGCATCCGAGTGGTGCGTCAGCAGGAGGGCAGCGACCCGGCGGCGGTCGCGTTCGACGCCATCGCGCATGCCCGCGCGAAGAAGGTCGATGTCGTCCTCATCGATACCGCCGGTCGCCAGAACACCAACGACAACCTGATCCAAGAGGCGAAGAAGATCCGCCGGATCGCGAACCCGAACCTCACCCTGTTCGTCGGGGACGCCCTCAGCGGTAACGATGTGGCCACGCAAGCCCAGCTGTTCAAGGAGGCGCTCGGCATCGATGGGATCGTCCTGACCAAGCTGGACGCCGATGTCCGCGGCGGGGCGGCCCTCAGCGTCGCCTACGTCGTCCACAAGCCGATCGTGTTCGTGGGCGTCGGTCAGAGCTACTCGGACCTCGCCGCGTTCGACCCGGATTGGCTCGTCCGGCGCCTGTTCTCCGAGGAGGGAGCCGGGTGACGGCCCGGATCGATGTGGTCCTCGTCCGACCCAAAGAGGACGGCAACGTCGGCGCGGTGGCTCGGGTCGCCAAGAACTTCGGCGCGGAGCGTCTCATCTTCGTCGCCCCACGCGCCAAGCTCGGAGTCGAGGCCCGTCGCCGGTCGATGGCCGGTCTCCCGCTCCTGAAAGCCGCGCACACCTACTCCACGCTCGACAAGGCCGTGGCCAGCGCGGACCTCGTGGTCGGAACGACGGACCTGTCCACCGGTCGGTCGACCGGCTACCTGCGCCGCTCGGTGAGTCCCGAGCGGTTGGGGGAGGTTCTCGAGTCCCTCGTGGGGCGCGTCGCGATCGTCTTCGGGCCCGAGGACAACGGCCTCTCCCGGACCGAGCTCTTGAGATGCGATCTGCTCGTCCACATCCCCGCAGGCCGCGAGTTCCCTACCCTCAACCTCTCCCACGCGGCCGCGATCGTGCTCTACGCGATGCATCGTGCGCGCCGCGGGCAGGCCTCCGAGAGCACGCCCGCCCCCGAGGAGCTCGAGATCAACGGCCCCGAGAAGGAGCTTCTCCTTCGGCGGCTCGGGGAGCTCATGGAGCGGACGGGCTATCCCGGGCACAAGCGACGGGGTTTAATCCTCCTCTTCCGTCGTGTCTTCGGCCGAGCCACCCCCACCGAGGCGGAGTTCCGCATGATGCTCGGGTTCGTCAAGGGGGTTGAGCGGTCGCTTCCCCGAAAGTAGCATGTCCGAGAACGTAGATTGGCTCCGGGCCCGCGGCATTGGCCGAGAACGCTTCGCCGGATACGTCGTCGAGTACCTGGGCAGCCTCGGCTACACGGTCGAGCGCACCGAGACCACCGAGCCGATGGAGAGCCACCTCACCGCCCACCTGAACAAGCAGAATCCTTCGATCCCGCCGTCGGCGAGCGACCTCATGTTCCGACTGTATCCGACGAGCGGCGGGGCCGCCCTGATCTGGGAGGCCCCTCGGGCCGTCGCCCCGGAGGACCGCGCCGGGATGGATCGGTTCGTCCGGGAGATCTCGCTGCACCTCGAGCGCTCCGTCGCGACCGAGAGCCACGCCACGGCGAAGGTCGTCCGTCCGGCCGAGTCGCGCCTCCCGTGGGTCGTCCCCTCCGCCGCTCCTCGCTGAGCCGGCATCGCGCGGACCCGGGGGCGGCCCTCGGATCACTGCCGAACCGTCGGCTCAATGCGCCCGGGCTCGGACGCGGCTTCCGCGACGAGCTGGGCCTCTCCCGGCGGTCCGGGGCTCTTTCTACCGAGCCCGACCACGAGCTGCACTCCGACCAAGATCAGGGCGAGGCCCGCGATGGTCCCTAGTGGGCTGTAACTGACAGACGTTGTATTTTGCGGACCTTCCGCAGAATCTCGCTGCTACTCTTGGTCCACACGAAGGGCATCGCGGTTTGATTGTGGACTCCCACGTAGTCTCGAACCGCCTGCCGGAGGTCCGGTACGCTACGGAAGCTCCCCCGACGAAGTCGCTTGGCCATCAGCTTGGAGAACCATCCCTCCACGGCGTTCAGCCACGACGAGTGGGTCGGCGTGAAGTGGAGATGGAACCGAGGATGGCTGTGCAACCATCGTCGTACTTCCTCGGTCAGGTGCGCGCTGTGGTTGTCTGCAATCGCGTGGACCTCGTATCCCTTCGGCGCCTCTCGGTCGAGGGTGGCCAAGAAGGAGATGAACTCCTGGTGGCGATGCCGACGGTGGAACTCCACCACCACACTGCCGGTAAGGGTCTCGAGAGCCGCGAACAGATCGATGGTGCCGTTCCGCTTGTATTCGTGGGGACGCCCCTCCGGGAATTCCTTGCCCATGGGTAGGACGGTTTGGATCCGTTCCAGTGCCTGCATCTGGGGCTTCTCGTCCACGCTGAAGACGATTGCCTTCTCGGGTGGATTGAGGTAGAGCCCGACCACGTCGACCAATTTCTCCTCGAACTTGGGATCGGGACTCAACTCGAACGACTGGACGCGGTGGGGTTGGAGGTGACGCGCCCTCCAAACTCGGTGGACCGTCATGTGACTGACGCCCAGGTGATCGGCCAGAGTTCGAGTCGACCAGTGAGTCTCCCCGGAAGGTGTCTCGTGGAGCGTGGTCTCCACGATCTTGTTCACCAGCGTCTCCGAAAGCGCCGGGGCGCCCGGTCGGGGGGCATCTTGGCGGATCCCTTCGACTCGGAGGAGCGCAAATCGCGACCGCCAAAGTCCTACGGTAACGGGATTGGTGCCTAACTCCTCGACGATGGCCTTGTTGGTCTTCCCTTCGGCAGCTCGAAGAACGATCTGGGAGCGGAGGACCAAGCGTTGCTCGGTGGATCTCCCCCGAGACCAGTGTTCGAGTTCTCGGCGTTCCTCGGGAGCGAGCACTATGGGTGGCGCAACTCGCATGAAGAAGGGATAGCGAGGCCGGATATAACGATACGCATTTCAGTTACGACCCACTAGGCCGATGGGCTCTCCGAGCAACAGGTGACCCCACAATACCCCGAAGATCGGCATCAAGAAGGTGACGCTGAGCGCCTGGGTCGGCCCGGCCACCTGGAGGATGTGGAAGTACAGCAGATACGCCAGCACCGTCGAGAGCAGGGCGAGGCCGAGCATCGCTTCGACCGCGAGCGGCGTGAACCGCGCGCTCGGGACCTCGACCAGGGCGAAGGGAAGGAGCATCGCTCCCGCCGCGAGCTGCTGGCCCATCGAGATGGTGATCGGCGGAACGTTGCGGAACTCGCGGTGGAGATAGAGAGCCGCGACCCCGTAGGAGCCGGCCGCCAGGAGCGAGAGGGCGACCGAGATCAGGATCCCGGTCGTCAGCGGGAACGGAGCGACGCCCACCGCGATCCCCACACCGACGATTCCCAGGAGAAGACCGAGGGAGGTGCGGCGAGAGAGCGCCGCGCTCAGGAAGGAGACCGCGAGAACGGTCGAGAAGATCGGAGCGGTGGAGTTGAGCAGCGCGGCGTACGACGCGGGCAGCTCGAGCTCGCTGATCGCGATCAGCGTGAACGGGAGCGCCGCGTTCAGCGCTCCAAGGATGAAGTAGGCCCTCCAGCGGCTTCGAAGATCGGGAAACCGCGTGCGCAGCTGGCCGGACGCTGCGATGTAGGCCAGTACCACGCCGGCGGCGACGAGGACCCGAAGGTCGATGAGCAACGCCGGCCCGAGGAGGGGGGAGGCGACCTGAATGAAGACGTAGGAGAGCCCCCAGATGGCGCTGAGCACGACGAGGTAGATGTACTCCCGAGCTCGCATCGCAGACTCGACGGCCGTCCGATGGAGCGCGCTCGGTGGAAAGCGATTATCACACCGCACTCCTCGCCCCGCCGTCGGCCCCGATCCCGACGAGGAAGGGGTCGACCCGGAACCGGTCCTCTCCCGAAAACACCCCTTTGAGGATATCTGGAGTACGGAAATTAGTTCCAGCCCCTGTCCTCGCCCCGACTCCTGACCAGCTCCAGTGGGCCCGAGCCCGCGCTCAGGCCCTCCGCTACCGTCAGCACATTCCTCTCCCTCCTCCCCCACCCCGAGCTCCCCCGCGCCCCCGCCTGCGCGCTCCCCGGGTCCCGCTCTCCCTCCCCCTACCCCGAGCTCCACTACCCCGATCCTCTCCCCTCCGCGTGACCAAACTCACCGACCGTCGGATCGCCTACCTCGTCCAACAATCCCAGAACCACTGGGACGGAGACACCCTGCCTCAGATGGCCGGGCGGTGGGGCGTCACTCGTCGGCGACTCCGTCAACTCCTTCTACGCTGGCGTCGAACGGGGGTTGTGCCCCGCCTCAACCCCGACCGCCGCCCCAAGGGTCCTCCGCTCACCGAGGTCCAACAACAGCTCATCGCGGCGGAGTGGCACCGTAGCCCCCGCGGGTCCACTCAGATCTGGAAGGTCCTCGCCCGTCAGGGGATCCGACTCCCGCACCAGAAGGTCTACCTCTATCTCCGCGCCCAGGGTTGGGCCGTCCCGAACCCGCGTAAGCAACGGCCCCGACGGCGGTGTCGGTATGAACGGGAACACTCCGGCTCGCTCCTGCACGCCGATTACCATCGAACGAGCGACACCCACCCTCACTGCATTCTCTGGTTGGACGATGCCAGTCGGATGATCCTCTCCGGAGGGGAGTTCTCAGAAGCGACGAGCGATCATGCGATCGAGACGTTGACCGAAGCCCTCACCGTAGCGAAGCGCTGGAACCTGACCGTGCGGGAAGTGAACACCGATCGGGGATGCCAATTCTACGCGAACCCGAGGCAGGGGGCGGATCCCGGGTTGGGACGGTTCCAGGAGTTCCTCCACCGTCAGGGGATCCGTCATGTGGTGAGTCGAGTGAACAACCCGGAGACGAATGGAAAGGCCGAGCGCCTCTGGCTCGAATACGACAAGCTGCGGTGGCGGTTCGCCACCCTGGCGGAGTGGATCGAGTGGAAGAACGACGAGGTGCACGGAGC
>Ga0307373_10000294_pt1 | contig 95014 bp, 68 predicted proteins | sample OX2MG_FD_202534 | JGI IMG/M metagenome (GOLD analysis project Ga0307373, IMG submission 202534) | Soil microbial communities from Risofladan, Vaasa, Finland - OX-2 | ecosystem: Environmental > Terrestrial > Soil > Coastal area > Acid sulfate soil | place: Finland: Risofladan, Vaasa | collected...
CTCCACTGCTTCTCATTGAGCAGTTGATGCATCTGCTGATATTTTTCCGTCCGATTTTCTTGCTCCATGCTCGAAAGTATAGCACTTCTTATTCACCTGGTCAACTTGTTTGAGGGATTGTCCTTAGCGTCTTCTCAAGGAGTCTGACATCGGTTGTGTAGGCTGTGGTGACTTGTGAAAAAGGATAGGGATGCGCCGTTAGTCCAACAAGTCAAGAAGACGAAAAGGCCGTTAACTCTTAAAATTTTCAGGATATCGTCAATTTGTTAGGATGAAAAATGAAATGAAGGGGATGCGTAGTGATGGGTGGGTATCTCTCGTACAGCCTTCTCCCAATATTCATTCATAACTACCGTTACCTCATAACCACCGGCAAGCAATATCATCTTCATACATAGCTCCTTCTCCAAGTTATAGAACCCTGCACGTTTACCAGCAAGCATTATCGGGTGTTCTTGTAGTTGCTTTAATTCTTCTCGGTAGTGTTCAGTTAGCTCATCTTTCAGTGATTGATACGTTTCCTCTAATTTGTCAGTCGGGATAGACTCTAACCAACCCATCATGTTTGTATCTCCTTTGCCGATTACTCAGTGTAATGACTCACTATAGTGACTCACTATAGTGAGTCATTACGGTCATACTTTTGTCAAGCAAGGGATAGATGTAAAATTGAACCATGAAAGTCAGAGTTCGGGTAAAAGAAGTTGCTGAACAAAAAGGTATGAGTCAAACAAAACTCTCCCATCGTTCAGAAGTGGCATACAACACAGTCAGAAAACTATTTCAAAACCCTTACGCAGAGGTTACATTGACAACACTTGCAAGGTTAGCCACTGCGTTAGGCGTGCATGTGTGTGAATTGATAGAGGAAGTGCCAGAAGATTAGCCACGTTTCCAGCCTTGATACGCAGGTATACGTTTTTCCATCAATTTGCACATCTGGTTAAAGTTCAGGCGATGAGCGATACAGAATGAAAGTAGATCGGGAACAGGGTAATGGTAAACTTCCTTACCTGAGAACCGGATAACTGTATATCCGCAATCTTCTATGTACTTTTGCATTCTAGCGTCATTTTCCAGTTGTTCAGGGGTTGAATGATATTTGTATCCGTCTAGTTCAATGACAGTCATAGAGTCTAGATGGGCATAGTCAGCAAAGAACGGGCTGATGGGGTATTGAGGTTCTAAGTGATAGGGGACGTGTAGTTTCTGCCAGAAGTCTAAAAAGCGTAGTTCAATGTAAGAGGGGTTGGTGTCCAGTGGGGTTGCATATGATGAGGTTTCTTTGTAAGTGGGGATGAATAGAGGGGAACAAGTGAGCAAGGGGCTGGTTCTTTTTGCCGTATCTCGCACTCCCCCTAATCACTGAAAAAGAGAACTATAAGTTAAGTATCTAGTTATTTCAGTGATTATTTTAATGGGGATGTGAAGGGTGTGAATGGTGTGAAGGATGTGAAGGGTAAAGAGGAAAGTAGCTACACGAGGGGAAAGTATAGAAAAGTCTTCAAAAACCGTTCACATCATTCACATCGTACACACAGTGGGGGTTAGAGGTTAGAAGTGATAACGTAGTTCTGTAAGGCCGATGCCGACTAACTTCATGCCGTCTCGTTTTCGTTCATTCTTGTATCCTCTCTCTTTGAGCATACCACTTAGAGCTTTTTTCGATACAGCCTTGTATCCAGCGTAGTCTTTGTAGGCGTCGTACAGTTCAGAGAATGCCACTACCTTTTCTGGTTCAATGATGCATTTCTCCTCAAAGAACTCATTCAAGGGGTCTTGCTCCTTACGGTACTCAGCAATAGCCTGTAACACTATTTCAGGTTCCTGTATCCCGTCTCGTTGCCATAGGTGACATCCTGTGAGTAACCACTTCATAATGACATCTGACTCACTTAACAACGTCTGCATCAATCCCTTATCTGGATTGTCGAGAAAAGACGCATTAAACGGTACTAGCTTCAACCGACGCCACATACCAGTACTATCATCGGGTACGTCTGGTTTATGGTTGGTAGATATCCATAAATGAGCTTGTGGGGTAAACTCAAAGGACTCTTGATACAGGTGCCTTGCTCGTATCATCTCACTTCCTGTCATATGCTTTATCAATCCTGTACTAAGCCGTCTATCCCTATCTGACTCAGAAGATGTTACGAAACGATATCCCTTCAAGCCTGCAATCTCATGCGATATCCCGTTGTCTCGCTTAGCTAATAGTGCTTCAATTGGTATCGTTGTTGCATACTCACCTAAGATGGTACGGATAACCTCTAAAAACACCGACTTTCCGTTACATCCGTTGCCATAGCAGATAAACAAAGATTGCTCACTCGTATCACCTGTCATAGAGTATCCAGCACACTTTTGAAGATACCTTGCCAACTCCTTATCACCACAAGTAATCTCATCTATGAACCTCACCCATCTTGAATTAGCCACCTTCTCCATTGTCACGTCTTCAAACCCATAAGCCGTAGACTTTGTTATCATGTCCTGTGCCGACTGCTTGCGTGATTTCATGGTTCTCAGGTCAATTGTCGTATTCCTGGTGTTCAACAAGTAGAGGGTAGCATCCGTATCAAAGTCTTCTTCTCTTGTACACCAGTTGAGGAATGCTTTTATAACTCGCATGTAGCCATGAACCGTTACTGGTGTTATTGGTTCACCTGTGTTCTTGTTTGTGTTCGTGGAGATGGGTTGAACAAATCGGCGCAATACTCGTTGGTTGATGTCTTGGAGTTCGATACCTTTTTGCTCACACCACACGATGAATGGGGTAAGCTTCTTTCGGTACATCTCTTGTGTCTGTTCCCTGAGCCGTGATATGGCAAACTGGTACTCTTCTACTGCTTCTCTTACTTTCATTGACGTACTCCTCCAGCTGCATTATAGTCTCCCAACTTTAGCTAGATAGATACGCCGTGAAGTGGCTCTACAGGCTCGTTCGTGCCTCTCAGAGATTTTAAGTCTCCAATGTCTACCATTTCATCATCGCCCCAATAGTGCTGGCATGATAATATCATGCTTCAGCCTATTCGTCAATCACTTTTCCCTTCTTTTTTCTGCTTCATCAATTACAAAGGCTTATATCCCCAGACGCTGAGGTAGAACCAGATGCCGCAGAAATCCTCACGGTACATCTCGATGAGCATTTGTTGGTAAATGCGCTCTATATCAGTGGGAGTCGTCACTTGCATTTTGAGCAGGAAAGGCTGGATAAGTCGGTAGACGATCATGTAATCTTGATAGACGCTCTCGTGATCCTCCATACCGACTGAAAAGTCAATGGAGTAGGATTGTCTTTCCAGCGAGCGGCAACCGGCGTCGTGCAAAAGGCGACCGAGCATCGGTGTAATGCCGAAGTGCCGCGTATCAGGCGCATAGTTGCGTTTCGCTAATTGAGTTGCGTGAATGCACATCTCACTAATCTGTTCGAAAGCGGGACTATTGGTAACGGGTAATTCGAACTCGGTCAGGCGGATTATACCACCCGGACGACAAACACGCATCATCTCCTGTAAGAGCTGAGGCCATGCTTTTGGGAACATAAATCCGACCATCGTGCGTGCATTGACCATATCAAACGAATTATCGGGGAAATCGAGAGGTTGTAACGCACTCATGACTGAAAAGTTCACATTACGCAGACCACGGGCCCGTGCATGAGCACGAGCATAGTCTATCATATCTTTGCTGATGTCGAAACCTACAACCTCAATATCAGGGTATTGCCGGGCTACCTCAAGTACCCACCCGCCTGGGCCGCAGGCGACATCGAGAATACGCTTTACGTTGGAAAGTTCAATGGTCTCAGGAAAGAGACCATCCATACCTTTTGTCAGAATCTGGTCCTGATTAAGCAGCCAGGCCATTTCCATGATACTCTCATCTACAATAAACGTGTTGCCTTCCAGCGGTGGGGGTGTTTGCACGATTTCCTCCTTATGTTTGATCCCTGCCTATGCATAATAGCAAATATCCACAGTTACGTCAAATACCAGAAGGTCGGTATTAATCGGGGTATTTTTCTCTTTTCTATTGACGAGCGAAGCTATTTAAGGCATAATGCGTGTCAGAAGTAAGTACAAATACGCAAGGAAGGAACCGGGCAACGGCGCATATGCAGCAAAACGAAGCAAACAAGGGTATTACTCCCGATCTGTCGCGGGGTGTCTACGAGGTTATCGTAGTTGGCGCAGGCCATGCTGGTTGCGAAGCCGCGTTGGCAAGCGCACGTATGGGACGCAAAACGTTGCTCTTGACCATGAATCTGGATAGCGTCGCGCTGATGCCATGCAATCCTTCGATGGGTGGACCGGCCAAAGGACATCTTATTAAAGAGATAGACGCTCTGGGCGGCGAGATTGGGCGCAACACTGACCGCACCTTTATCCAGATTCGCCTCTTGAATACCAGTAAAGGTCCAGCCGTCCAGGCGCTACGGGCGCAATGTGACAAACAGGCATACCGCCTCGCCATGAAATTTGTGCTGGAAGGCCAGCCAAATCTGGAACTGAAACAGGCGACAATTACGCATTTTCTGCACACAACCAGTGGAGATGGACGCCCACGTATAACTGGTGTGATTACCAACAACGGGTGGCAGTATGAAGCGGGAGCGGTCATTTTAACTACCGGCACCTTTATCAACGGTCGCCTCGTCGTAGGTGAGAAGACACAACCGGGAGGCCGGGCCGGCGAAGCCCCCGCACTGGGTATCTCAGACTCGTTACAATCTCTGGGTTTGCAAGTGCGCCGTTTTAAGACGGGTACGCCGCCGCGTATTGATGCGCGTAGCATTGATTTTAGCAAAACAGAGCCACAACCGGGAAGCCGGGCGCCACTCTACTTTTCGTCGGATAGCACGGCTCGTGAAGATGTCCAGTTGCCGGGCAGCCGACCTAATCCACTTTATCCAGTCACCAACGAAGATATGCATGGATGGCGACCGCAATTGCCCTGTTATCTTGTGCGCACCACCGCACGCACGCATCAGGTTATTCGCGATAACCTGCATCGTTCACCATTATATACTGGCCTGATTGAGGGCATAGGGCCGCGCTATTGCCCTTCGATTGAGGATAAGATCGTGCGCTTTGCCGATAAAAGCTCGCACCAAATTTTCCTGGAACCGGAGGGATGGCGCACGGGCGAAGTGTATGTACAGGGCATGAATACCAGCTTGCCCGAAGATGTGCAACTTGCCATGTTGCGCAGCATTCCCGCGCTTGAACACGCGGAGATGATGCGCGTGGGCTATGCCGTCGAATATGACTACGTGCCACCGGAACAATTGTTTGCGACATTGGAAACCAAAGCCGTGGTGGGCCTCTTCCTCGCAGGCCAAATCAACGGCACTTCCGGGTATGAGGAGGCGGCAGCACAGGGCATCATGGCAGGTATCAATGCCGCGTTGTCGGTGCGCGGCGAAGAAGGTTTTGTGCTGGGACGACACGAAGCCTATATCGGCGTACTGATTGATGATCTTGTGACGCGCCCGATGAGCGAGCCGTACCGTCTGCACACCTCGCGTGCGGAATACCGACTCCTGCTACGACCCGATAGCGCCGATTTGCGCCTGAGCGACTATGCCTATCGTCTCGGTCTGATTGGCGAGGAACGGTATGCCGGAGTGGTGCACAAGCGTGCATCCATCCAGCAGGCGTTGACCCACCTGGATAACCTGGTATTTACCTCGTCACGGAGAATCGAGCAGCAGGCTCAGGAAGTCGGCATCGCGCCATTGGGGCAAATGCTCTCTGCTCGTGAATTGTTGCGTCGTCAGGAAGTGTGTTATGCGCAGGTGCAGCAGTTGGCAAAGAACCTCACGGATACAATAGATGAAACTGCGGCACCCATAAAAAGAGAGCATGTGCTTCCCATACTGCCCAATGATATTGCCGAAGAGGTAGAGTTGCAGGTCAAATACGAAACCTATGTGCGCAAGCAAGAGCAAACGGTACGTCGTACTTCACGCATGGAGGAGCAACGCATACCTGACGATATCATTTATTCCGACATCCAGCACTTGCGTACGCAAGCAAAACAAAAGCTGAGCATCGCCCTTCCACGTACAGTCGGGCAGGCTTCGCGTGTGGAAGGAGTCACACCCGCTGATATTGCCATTATAATGGTGTACCTGGAAAAACGGCGTATGCAATCTGCACTATGATTCACAAATTGACACGTATCCCAATTGATGGGTACCATTGGTAAATTGGTAACGGTTATCTTGACAATGGTGGAAGTGAACGTGTACGATAGAACTGCACTCAATTTAAAACGAGATACCAATAAATGATGAGGGTACGTGTCATATGTACTCTGTTGGGCGATAACGTCGAAATGGCTGGTGGCAGGAGATTCCCCCCTCGTTTGTCAGCAGCGCGAAAAGGAGCGATCCTTTACGTATGCAGAAGAGGTATGTGGTATATGGCAGGGTCGGCATAGAAGGACAAATGTTACTATTCCCGGATAGGTGTGTGCATGGATGTATACGCGCATCTCTGGGTAAGGGTCAAAATTTTGCGAAGAGGGGATTTTATCTGTGTATATTCTTGTGGTTGATGATGACCAGTTCGCCAATGCACTTGTGCAATTTGTCCTGAAAAAAGAGGGATACGAAGTCGAAACGATGGATAACCCACGCGGTGCCTTGCAAATGATTCAAAGACGGGAGCCGGACCTGCTCATTCTCGACGTGATGATGCCCTACATTGACGGCTTTGAATTCTCTGCGAAATTGCGTGCCGAGGGTTACGAAACGCCACTCATATTTATGACGGCACAGGACACCATAGATGCAAAATTAAAAGGCTTCGATATTGGCGCGGATGACTATATTTGCAAACCTTACAATCACCAGGAACTGGTGGCACGTGTGCAGGCCGTGATGCGGCGTATCAAGAGGCACACTAAGCTAGACAACCAGAGTATTCGCGGTGGTGAGATGGAACTCTTCCCTGCCGATTTGAAGGTGATTATGCCCGAAAAAACGACTATTTTTCTTACCCCCAAAGAGATGCAGGTGCTGCGTATGCTCATGGTCTGTGCCGGTCAGGTTGTCAAACGCGAACAGTTACTGGCTGAGGTCTGGAATGATAGCGAGAACAATAGCAACATCGTAGATGTGTATATCCGACGCCTGCGTTCAAAACTAGAAACGGATGCCGAGAAACCGCATCATATTGTTTCTGTGCGCGGTAGTGGTTATAAGTTCGTTGGGAAATAGGAGAGAGTGTGCTGTGCCGAAACGGACATCAAAACCATCGCTGGCAGCTGAGACTATCGTTGAAACAAGAAAACACTTACACGAACAACAAGAGCATTCCAAAGAAAGCAACCCATATACGCGGGCCAGGCCTGCTCACCCTTCCACGGAGGAGGCCGAGGCTGATGCAGCAAGCCATCCCTATTTGACTGCCCTGCTTGCCGAAACCCCCGATACGATTATTGCGATTGATGAAGCGTTTCATATTCTCGACTGCAATGCCACGGCAAGCGAAGCACTTGGCCGGTCACCTACTGAGATTATTGGTCGGGACTGTACCGAAATTCTCAAGTGTCGTAATTTGAACAAAATGAAGCTCTGTGGAACGTCAAGTTGTCCCCTGGTGCGTGTGCTGCAACAAAAGCAACCTCTGTCAAACGAAGAGTTGATTATGGGCGATGCCTGTGAAGTTTCCATCAGCGTGACACTCATAACGACACCGCAAAGTTCGTATGTTGTCTTCACCGCCCGTGATGTGACCGCGCTGAAAGTCGCCAATCAGGTGCGGGCAAATTTTGTCTCGATGGTATCACACGAATTGCGTACACCATTGAACTCGGTACACGGCTTCATAGACCTGATTATACAGGGACATATGGGTGAGTTGAACGCGGAACAATTCAAATATCTTGGTTATGCGCAGGAGGGCGTTCAACAACTGATATCTATCGCCGAAGATATTCTCTTCATGACTCGTTCGGATGTCGGACAATTTGAGATGAAGCAGGAAGAAGTCAATTTCCGTGTGCTGGCTCGTCAGGTCATCAATAGTCTTGAAACGCAAGCCCACAAGGCCAGTGTTGTCCTCCTAAAAGACATCCCATCACCCTCGCCTTTGGTCTACATCGACCCGCAGCGCATGAAACAGGTGCTGAACAACCTTGTGATTAACGCTATCAAGTTCACGCCGCCAGGGGGAACAGTGACAATACGCGCCCGTGTCTACAATGAGCAATATGTGATGATTTCTGTGATTGACACCGGCTATGGTATTCCGCCCGAGGACCGACCGCACGTCTTCGAGCGTTTCTACCAGTCGAACCACATTCTCCAATCGCGCATGGGCGGCTACGGACTCGGCCTCTCCATCGCCAAATTGATCGTGGAACAACACGGCGGCAGCATAGATTTTGCCAGTTCGCTCAATGAAGGCACAACTTTTTATTTCACCGCGCCCCTCTATAAACCGTAGGGGACCGATTTATCGCGCCCACCGCCGATTCATCGCCGGTATCCCGTCGCAATAGTTTACCCCCATAATGTCGGCTCTCCTGCGTCCGCGTCTGGTTCGCGCCAATCATTATCTTTCGAGAGTTTGTCGGCCTGGCGCGTCGGTTCCGGCAACCGATAACCTTTGCCGCACGCCAGCACGTAATGAATGCTGGTTTCCAGGCTGATGCGATGGCCCAACGAGATAATCATAGGTTTGACGTGCGAACGGGTGCGTACAACCGCGCCAATGACTTCATGTTTATAGGTAAGTGGCACCCACGCACCCACCTCATCACTGAGCGCCTTCTCGTCAAACCGACCTGTTAACACAGACTTTGCACAGCCGATTGTAGGCAGGTCGAGCCAGAGTCCGAGATGCGCAGCGATACCCAGGCGGCGTGGATGCGCGATACCCTGCCCATCCACCATGACCAGTTGCGGCTGCTCCGTCAAACGGGCAAACGCTCCCAGAATGCAAGGAATTTCGCGGAACGAGAGCAGACCTGGAATATAGGGCATGCGAATCGGCTCTTCATATACATGCCGCTCAATTATTTCCAGTTCAGGGTAGGTGAGCAGCACCACGGCAGCACGTGCCATGCCATTATTCTCATTAATTGCCATATCTACACCGGCAATACGAGACACTTCTCCGTTAAAAGCGTCCGTGCGAATAACGCGAGACGCCAGTGCGCGTTGTAACTCTTTTGCCGCCTCCGGTTGCAGATTCCATTCGTGCAGAGATGTGTGTTGTGTCATATTTTGCTCTAATTTCTATACCTTTCCGGTAGGGACCGATTTATCGCGTCCGCCTTCCCCATTTGTAACGTTAGTTCCGGTAAAAACCGATTTATCGCGTCCGCCTTCCCAATCCGCCATTATTTGCAGACAGGGTTGGGTGAGGACGCGGACGCGATAAATCGGTCCCTACCCACCATCAGCGAGCTTCGGCTATAACTATCATGCGATCGCTGTCAAGGGTATAGGGGCCGAGGTCATAGGTGCCGTACACATCTTTAACGGTAAAGCCTGCTGTTTCGAGCAGTAATTCCATTTCGCTGCGCTCAAACAGGTAGAGATAGGTGGTGCCGACGGTGCGCGTGACCGTTCCCCCCTGGCTATGCCGGTCGTAGAAGTGGGTCAACTCCAGCAGGTGGCGGGCGGTGGAGGATGCAGGGCTGACGAAGTGGGAGAGCCATGTACCGTCTTCCTGCTGCCAACTCCCCTGGTGCAGCATCTGGTTATTCATATGTTCCATGTAGCGAGCATCGGCATTGCTGATATCAATAATCAGGGTGCCGCGAGTCGCAAGCTGCGCTCGTATAGCTTGCAGCGCCTGTTGTTGTGCCTTACGAGTGGTGATATGCCCGAACGAGCCGAGCGCAATGAAAGCCAACCGGTACTTCTGCGGCATTGGTGGCAATTGAAGGCCTGTGATATCCTGTTGGACGAGCGTCACTCGCGAGAGTAGCCCTTCTTCTTGCAGGCGTTCTCGTGCCAACGCCAGCATCTGTGTAGAGCTATCCACACCTGTCAATGTATAGCCATCGTGGGCAAGCGGAATGAGCAGGCGGCCACTGCCACAGGCAAGTTCAAGCAGCGGCCCCGAAGACAACCCGGCATAATTCTGGTACATGTCCAGGTCATCATCGAAACGCGCATGCTCTATGTCGTAAAAAGGCGCTATCAGATCGTAATCGCTCAATTGCTCATCCCTACCCACTCAAGTTTAGATGGTATCAAACTGGATAATTACCCAGTTCCCGTTAATCTGTTGTAACTGAAGATGAACAAGGTACGGCTGCCCACTGCGTGTGACGGATATGGTAACTGAGGCAGTGCCATTATTCGTGCTGATGCTCGTCTGGGAGAAGTTAGTTACTGTACCTGCAACTGTGTCTTTTGCTTTTGCTCCCTGGGTGAATAAGCTCTGAGTAAGTGGTTGATTGCTGGTAGTTGTTTGCATATTGTTTGCCAGGTAGCTGTAAGCCTTCGTATAATCCTGGTTTTCGATGGCTTGATAGTATGAACTGGCGGTGACGCTGGCACTCACGGTTGGTGCCAGGAAATTGTAACCCAGAGCGCCGAGAACAACACAACCGATGCAACTCAATACTAGCACGCCACCAACGATGCTGAGCGTAATCCAAAGCCAGCGCTTTGACCGTTTTGGCTGTTGTTGTGGTACCTGGGCATAGCCAGGAACAGGTGGCGCTCCATATGGTGGTGGTTGATTGTACGGCGGCGCTCCATATTGCTGCTGTGGGTTGTATTGGGGTCCGACGTACTGTGTCGGCTCATAGGGTGATTGACCAGCATACTGCGTCGGTGGCACTTCATACGGGTTTGGCTGCGGCTGTTGCGGCTGTTGCGGCTGTTGCGGCTGTTGATTCGGATCGTTATACATGAGGGAACCTCCCTTGTTCTATCTATTTTCCAATAATCAGAATGTACTACACATCATCAGTATAGCGGTCTGCGAAAAGGATTACAAGAGGTATTTTCACTGATACAAAGTTACGCATCTCACACTATTCCTGGCCTGACAGAATACGATTGCGTTATTGTACAATAAAGCATTCAGTTCATTTCTTGCAGATCACTGGCAATAAATGGACTACCTTTTGGATTATTTGACGTTCTTAGAGCAATAGTGAGCAATGTATACTTCTGTTGTACTCTTATTTGCGAGAGGACCTTTTCCTTAGATTGCCAGCTTTACATAATAAGAGATACAACAATCCCTGTTTAAGGGATGGAGATCTTCTATCAAATGTTGTTCCAAAAGATAAGGGGATCTTTTAGCATGTATCGTTTAGGAAGGAGATTTTCTACTATGCACAAGCAAGTCAGTCGTTTCTTAGTATTGTTCGTTTTTGTAGTCTTTGCCTGCCTCAGCGTTTCCTTTTTTTCCTCGCCGCAGGTTCACGCTAAGGCGTTTACGGGTTCTTGTGGTAATAGCGATAACACATGTTCAGGTGCAGATCCTCAAGCTACCGGATGTAATGACAATGAACGCAATGCCGCTTCGGCAGGGTGGGAATACCCTAACGATTACTATGAAAATTTTATCTACGACAGGTGGAGTTTGGATAGCCAATGCCAAACCAATTGGCCGACATCGGTTATTTACAAAGATTACAACGATTCGTTCCATGTCTGGGTCAAGCGTGATGCTGGGAATGGCCTACAAGCGAGAACTGTAGATGGTGGTTATGTGAGCGATTGCGCGGATTTCTGCTGGGGGAATATGGTATACGCGCCAACTCAACTAACGCAGGCGTGTATCTCTGGAACGAATCCAAACATCCTTAACGGAACAAAATGCGCTACCCAGAGCGGATTTTAAGTAAAAGGGCGCATTTCAAAAAGGTGTAAAATGCTGGTTCTATCCATCAGTGGCATAGTTCCCGGTGCTATGGCGTCTTCTTACATAAGACAAGAAGACGCCATGTTGCGGAGCTATTGACACTTCTAATACACTGACAGGTAGGAACGAATACATAAGGAGATTTTTGTAAAACAGCATGATTCATACTACTACCTCTGCTCCACCGCCGACCACCCGCTGGTCATGGGAACTGAACTTGAGCGGCGTGAGCAAACGCTATGGCGTGGGCGCACGCGGGAAGTGGGCGCTGCAAGACCTCTCTTTGACAATCTCGCCGGGCGTATTTGGATTGCTGGGACGCAACGGGGCGGGTAAAACCACGCTTTTACAAATTTTAGCGACGTTGCTGGAGCCAACGACGGGGGACATTTGTATTGGCCCCTATAATCTGCGCAAAGACCGCCGGGCAGTGCGTGCATTACTCGGTTTTTTACCCCAGGAAGTTGGCTTTTTCCCCTCGTTGACAGTGAAAGAGACCCTGCGCTATCTGGGCTCGTTACAGGGCGTGAACCAGCTTGATCGGCAGATTGATGCTGTGCTGGATGTGGTCAATTTGCGCGATCGACTCAAGTCGCGTGTGGGTACGCTGAGTGGAGGTATGCGCCGTCGTCTGGGGCTGGCCCAGGCTCTACTTGGAAATCCGCGTTTGCTCATAATTGACGAGCCAACGGCTGGACTCGACGTAGTAGAACAACAGCGGTTTCGTACACTGCTGGGCATGCTTGGGGCGCAAGGAGAGCAGACAATCCTCCTCTCTACTCATATTGTCGCGGACGTTGCGACTATGGCGGGCCGACTGGCAGTGCTAGATCAAGGACGCCTGCTCTTTCATGGCCCTGTCAAAGAACTGGCTTTGCGCTCGCATGGACGTAGCTGGCTCTGGCGTACAACACTTGAGCGCCTGGAGGAAGTGCGCAGCCAGCGTCAAATACTGATTACAGCTATAACGCCGGTAGTGGACGCGCAGATGGCTACTAATGAAGTGGTGGCACGCATCGAAGGAGAGCAACCAGCCCCGGAGGCCGTCTTATCCGAGCCAACATTAGAAGATGGGTATTTTTCATTGATAGGGGGAACGTCGTCTGATGAAGACAACTACGCAGAGCGACTTGCCGAACTCCGCGCCATACGGAAAACCTGATTCCCGTAAACGCAGCCAGCGTATGCGGTCACTGTTCGTGGTCACCCGACACGGTAGTCGCCGCGTGCTGGCTGTGGCGTGGTGTGAAATTCTCTTACAAACCCGCTCAATTGTTTCATGGGTAATGCTGGTCGCCTTCACACTGCTGACAGTGCTGAATGCACGCTCGCAAGTTTCCAGCAGCACAATATATCTGAGCAACGGAGAGGCGGCGGTAGCTATTTGCGCGTATGCTGCCAGTTTTATCTTTTTTCTCTTGCCTTTCCTCCACGCCAATATCTTTGCACGCGATCGGCAGCGCCAAATGCACCAGATGCTATGGACACGTCCCCTGGCATCGTTGGAATATGCACTGGGCAAGGGGTTGGGCGCTGTCGGCATCAGCTTATTGTTGAGCCTGGTACCCCTGGTGTCTGGCTGGCTGACGGCAAGTATTGTGCGTGACGGGGTACAGCCGATTGAACTCTGGCTCCAGATGCTGCTAGTCGTTGGGGCTGGCACGGTGCTGGTCACTCTGGTCGCGTTGCTATGTATTGCCCTGACTACGCCGATTGGGCTGTTGGGTGCGCTGTTGACTGCGGGTGCGGTTGTCTACGTGGATGTGATTTTCGCAAAATCCATGCTCTTTCTCAATAATCTCACGGCCACAACGCTCTTTACCTCGCCAGGCATTGGATTTGGCCCTGATGGCACCTTACTACTCTGGCAGCGACTCAGCTATGTGCTGGGTGGAATCTGCTGCCTGGGTTTACTGACGCTAGTCTACCAGGTGCGTGAACGCCTGGGAGTAGTGCAGGTGCGGCACATGATTAGCACCGCTTTGTTGATCATACTCGCGGGTGGTGCTTTGCTTACCAGTATCTCCACCTATCAGACTGTGGGAGCAACATATACTGATGTTGGCATACTAACAGTGCAACCGGCGCATGCCACGACCAGTAACTACAAGATAGATGTGACTGCCGACCCGACGTCTGGCGAGGTGCAAGGAATAGCCTCATTTACGTTGATACCACAGGGAAACCTGGGATCAAATTTTGTCATAGAGCTGAACCCTGGTCTGCATGTGCTCCAAATCGTAGCTCAGTCAATGTCCGGCAGGAGCGCACACGCACTTTCTTTTGCAGAGGCTTCGCCGGGCTGGACTCGTATCAATGTACAGGGAACGGGCCTGGAGAATGGTTTGCCCTTAAACCTCAATATTCATTATGCTGGACAAATGATACTTGGGCGGGACGATTATGCAGCCCCTGTGGGTGGTTATGGCCGGAGTAATGGCATTTCTTGGTCGCAGGACTATTTTTATCTGAGCTTCCTCGGTCAAGGAGTTGGCGAATTGCTGGGAGCCGCCGGGTCATGGTATCCTTTGCCATTGACACAACAGGCTCTTGATGCTGGAACTCGTATCCCCGTGGACGAGTTACACTTGCGTTTTCCTGCCTCGTTCAAGGTGTGGAGCAGTTTGGACAATGTAATGCGTACAACCGACGGGAACTGGCAAGAGCTGGTCGCGCAACCACACGCGGGATTGCCTCTGACTCTGGCAGCGGCTTTGAGTGGTGCGCAACAGGGCAATGTGAATGGCCTCTCGTTCTGGTATCAGGGCGATGCGCCCGATCAGACACAGCTCCTGACTTATAGTCTGAGCATTCGGGAAGCGCGGGCGCTCAATCTCTGGTTAGCTCCTGACAGTATGCCTACAACCTTTCAGACGGTAGTGGAACCTATCTTGCCCTTTCCTGTTATTGGCCCTGGCCTCTTGCTACTTCCCGAAACACTGGGGTCAAATGAGTTCGATCCTCTGGGTGGAAGTCCTTATATACCCACAGTTATAGCTCGCGCTACTGCTGATCAATTGGCGCAATCGTGGTGGTTGAGCGCGTCATTTTTCCCTTTCACTCTACTGTCAGGAGGCTATGATACGCAGAATCCCAATCCTTCAACCGGTCCTGGGCCAACAAATGCCCTGCTCGATATGCTTTCGGAGTATAGCTCTGTTGTGATTACAGACAAAGCAATTGGCGCGAACTTTTTCGCAAAGGAGATGCAGACGTGTTCGCAAGAGTATGCGTTGACAACCTCAGGGTCTTCTAACGGTGCAGATTCACAGGAGGAGCAGATGTTGCAACAGGAGATGACGATGCTTGGTACCAGTTGCCTGCCAATGGAACTGGTTCCTTATCGTCTTTCTCTCACAAAGGGGGTCGGTTTCGCACGCCTGACGAGTTTTCTACAACAATACGCGCTCGCGCATGCACTGCAGAAAACAGATATGCGCCAATTTTTGCAGCAGGCGAGCAAGCTGGCAGGTACGAATATCATTCCCGCAGCCGCGCCGTACATTTGTCCGAGCGGGGGAAAAACCACATCGGCTTCCGGGGCTGCCGATCCGCTGACCTGTTTGAACGAAAATTATTCGGGAACGTAGCCACAATGGTCATGATAGCAAAACAGAAGAAAAAAGTCCCCGGCTCAGCGTCTGGAGCCGGGGTGCGACAAAAGCGACGTGGACTCGTGTATGGTTGGGAACTGCGCCAGAACGTTGCCTGGACATGGGTATTGCCGCTCCTCGTTATTGCTGGCTCGTTCTTGTCTACCTGGCTTGGCTATCAGGCAGACCTTCAAGCCGCAGCGCCTGTTATTAATGACGTGCATCAGCGCATCCATGCCATTCTGGATTATATCAATCCACTGCGGAATACACTGGAACTCCTGCTGCCCATTCTCAGCGTTTTTCTGGTAACAGACCTGCTGCTGAAAGAATGGCGCAGAGGTACGCTTATGCTACTGGCTACGCGCCGTTCGCTGCTCTGGTTTCTGGCTGTCCGTTTCGGCTACTTGCTGGGTTATTTGCTGGTGATCACCCTGGGGGCAATCCTGCTCAGCTGGTGGCTGACTCCGCAACCATTAACCGACCTCAGCGTGGGCGTGTGGCTCTGGCAAACGCTATTAACGATAATGGCGCCCACGTTGCTGCTAATGGCCCTGGGCATGCTAGTAGCACATCTCTCAGTCAACATAAGCGCTGGCTATGTGCTACCCGCGTGCTGCTGGCTGGCTAACTGGTTGTATGCTCTTCAGATGCAACAAACCCATGCGACGAGCGCCATACTCTCGTATCTGCTCTTCGGATGGTCCGATCAGAATCTGACGCCGCAGCCGGAAGCCTGGTTCGCGGGTAAAGTGTTGCTCTGTTTCCTGGCATTGCTACTGCTCGCGCTACAACCCTTGCTGTTGCGCCGGATTACCTTGCAACAGAAGGTTGTGGAGTAGCTGAGACCGTTCATATCACTTTCGCAAAAGAACGCTCTAAACGACTTCCACCCCGGTAGCCACAATCTCCCGTTGCCGGTACTCGGAGACCGGACCAGTGAGCGTGATGGTCTCTTCGGCCCGAATGTCAGCCGAAGAAGCCCCGATACTGAAGGTGAAATCCCCCGGTTCGGTGACGAAACGCATGCATGGGTCGTAGAAGGCAAGTCGGGATGGATGCACGGTGAATGTCACCATGCACGTCTGCCCAGGCAAGAGAGTGAGACGGGCAAAACCGAGCAACATGCGAACGGGGCGAGCGACAGAGGCAACCAGGTCGCGGTAGTAGAGTTGCACCACCTCGTCACCCGCTTGCTCACCAGTGTTGCATACCTCTACAGACACCTTGAGCGGCCCGGTAGTATTTGTCGTCTGCACACTGAGATTGTTGTAGGCAAACGTCGTATAGCTCAATCCATGCCCGAAGGCGAACAGGGACGAGGCTGGCGAATCGGTATAATCGCCGTAGAACATTGGATGATCGCCCCCGGCACGTAACCCGACATGGTTTGGTGCCTGACCGACCGAGCGCGGCAAGCTCACGGGCAAGCGACCACTCGGACTTACCTTGCCGGTCAACACATCGGCCAGACCGTTGCCGCCTTCCTCTCCCGGTGGAAACACCTGGAGCAGCGCATTGGCTTTGCTGGCGATAGCTGCAAGGGTGTGGATGCGTCCACTGAGTACCACTACCACAAATGGCTTGCCTGTAGCGACAATCGCATCAATCAGTTCCTGCTGCACGCCGGTGAGGTCGAGGTTGGTTGCGTCGTTGCCCTCTCCAACGGTGGACGAACGCAGGAGGCCACTCTTCCCGGCAACCACAACCACGGCCAGTTCAGCATCACGTGCTGCCTGCACCGCTTCCGCGAAACCGGAGCAGTCGTTGCCCATCACATCACAGCCTTTAGCATAGCGCACCTCTACATCTTTTCCTACTGCTGAACGCAGACCAGCCAGTGGTGTAACGTGCGGCGTGCAATACGGGCCAGGCGCGTACGTTCCTGCGGCCCGTGGCACGATAAGCGCGGTCGCGTCGAGTCCCTGTGGAGCGGCATAGATCATCTCCAGGTGAGCGGGGTAGTGGTAATCGCCTTGTAGTAGTCGCTCATCGTCTGCGCCCGGTCCAATGACCGCAATGTGCTTCACGGTGGGAGAGATAGGCAATACCCCATCGTTGGTGAGCAGGATGATTGACTCTGTGGCGGCCTGACGAGCCAGAGTACGCTGCTCAGGCGTCTGAAATACAGCATCGGCTGCATCGGCATCAACATAGGGGTGTTCAAAAAGCCCAAGCTGGAATTTGAGGCGCAACACTCGCCGTACTGCGGTGTCAACGACTGCGAGCGGTAGCTGTCCAGCCTCAATCTCGGCTTTCAAAGGCGCTCCATAGCATTCCATAGTAGGCAACTCCATGTCAAGCCCGGCAGTGAGCGCGAGCCGTGCCGCCTCTCCTGCGGTTGCCGCGACATGATGGTAGTCCATGAGCATCTTGACCGCACCATAGTCCGCGACGACGACGCCATCAAAACCAAGCTCATCACGCAGCAAGTCGTTCAGGATGGCTGGACTACCCGCGCAAGGAATCCCATCAATAGAAGCATAGGAGTTCATAATTGTCGCCAGTCCGGCATTCCTGATAACGGCGGCGAAAGGTTCGGCGTAAACCTCGCGTAGCTCTCGCGGTCCCAGTTGCACAGGCCCCCAGTTGCGCCCTCCTTCCGAGACGGCATAACCAAGGAAATGTTTGCCGGTGGCGGCGACACCATGACTGAGTTCATCACTTTGCAGTCCCTGAACGTATGCTGTACCGATAGTCCCCGTGAGTACAGGCTCTTCACCGTAGGTTTCCTCCACACGCCCCCAGCGCGGGTCGCGAGCGACATCGAGGACTGGCGCGAGCGCGTGCCGCGCGCCCACTGCCAGCATCTGGGTGCGGATAACCTCTGCCACTTGTTTGACAAGGGCCGGGTTCCAGGTCGCGGCAAGCCCTATGCCTTGCGGGAAAACCGTTGCATTCCGATGACAGAATCCGCCGGTGGACTCCTCGTGAACGATGATGGGGATGCCGAGCCGTGTTTGCTCAACAGCGACCTGTTGAATAGCGTTCATGAGCGCGGCGCTCTCTCGCGGCATCAGTCCAGTTGAGGCACCGATACGGGTTACCTGTCCGATGCCGTGTGGTATTTTCTCAAGAACGGCATCGGGATCAAAGGTACCTGAACTTATGAATGCGGTACTCCAGAGGCAGCCCAGTTGGGCCAGTTTCTCATCCAGGGTCATCAGAGCGAGCAAGTTCTCGACTCTCTCCTCAACGGAAACGTTCGGGTTGCGATAAGAAGTGTTGGACGTTGTAGACAAATCTGTACTCCTCACTATTTACTAAAGCCAGCCATCAAGCCACTGAGTAATTGACGCCTGCCAGAAACGTAAAGCAAGATAATGGGTATGGCTGACAGGAAAACAGCCGCCAGAATAGCCGGTACGTCGGTGGTAAATTGCCCCTGGTAGCTCCACAGAGCGAGCGGAAGAACACGGACGCTCGGACTTTGCGTCAACACCAGTGGGAACAGGAAACTATTCCAAACCTGTATCGTTTCATAGATGATTACCGTAACCAATGCTGGCCGCGATAACGGAAGCACCAGGCTGCGTAAAATCCTGAAATGACTGGCACCATCCAGCAACATGGACTCGTGCAATTCTTGTGGAATATCTCTGATATGTGTTACCAGCACAAGAACGGAAAGAGGAATACCAAAGGCCACAGAAGGGAGTATCAGGGCGAACAGCGTATCATACAGATGCAGGTCAATAATCAAAGCATAGATCGGTATGATAGTCGCCTGCAAGGGAATTGCCAATCCCAGTAAAAACAAGCTGAATACGACTCGTGTGAAGCCATTAAGAATCCTCGAAATTGCATAGGCCGCAAACAGAGAGACAGCGACAACAGGAACGCCGACATCTTCCAGCACCGCCCGGTATCCTGCTATGCGATCCCGGCTACAGCGCAAGTTGCTATCGCCGCTGATAATCGCGATACGCTGGTGTCCGAGTGAAAGTAAATATTCCGTCGCTGTACGTCCGCCCAGCCAGTTGGTGGCCCCAACGGAGGGTACATCCGCTCCCAGTTCTCCCCGGTGATCTACGACGACGAACGGAATCTTGTTGCGCAACAAAATATCCAGGCGTTTTGATTGGCCGTGTGCGAGAAATAGAAACTCCCGCCTTCGCTGCAATCTCTGCAATAGTTTTACGCTTAGATGATGTTTGATTCATTTTCTGAAAGAAACTGGCCTCCACACTGAAAACTTTCTGAAAAACTACCGGAATATATACATAGTATTCCCGAAAAATTTCCATTTGTCAATAGGTAGAGGCATGTGAAAAGATTGGAGGGTGAGAACGGCCAGAAATTGATGGATACAAAAAGAAACTCTGATAAAGGTGATGCGTATATGGTAGTAATGCGATACCGCGTTTGTATGATAACGTTCTAAAATGATCATGGAGTGGATATGCAAGAGCAGGAAGAGATTTTCCATACACCAGAATATGCATCGTCCGCCGAGCGGGAGGTCAACGCCGATGCCCGCGAACAACGACAATGGCAGACACCACCACAACAAGAGCAGCAGGAATATGCAGAACATCCATATGCGGAAGGATATAGCAGTCAGGACTCAATGGATGCGTGGTTTCAAGCGGATGAAAAGATTCGTCCCAAGCCATCCAGCAAACGTGGCCTGGCGAGATTGCTCTTGTTCGTTGCCTTACTGTGCGTATTACTGATAGCAGGCAACGTCGCTGGCATCATTTTCAGTTGGCTAAGCTGGTCGCTCTTAGGCGTTTTCGTGGTCATTGGTGCTGCCTTCATTGTTTCCAACTGGCGCGTCGTTACGCAGCAAGTACCTCCACAGACCTTTTCGGTCATGGAACATCCACGGCTGGTACTGAACAACTTCTCTGGTACAGTCACTATTCGCCGGGGTGAACAGAATATTGTGACGGTAGCCGCCACAAAGCGAGCGAGCGGTGTTGGAGTAAATACCGAGAAGATGCAGGTGCAATATAACCAGCAGGGTGATACGCTCAACATTGCGACTAATGCCGTGTGGAACTTTTTCCAGTTCGGTAGCAGAAGTTTTGATTTTGAGATAACAGTGCCGGAAAACAGTGATATACAGGTTGCCAATGGATCGGGAAAGATTGTCATTCAAGATGTCAGTGGAGATATTCGGCTGAAAACCGGCAGTGGCAGAATTGAGGCAAACGATCTGCAAGGCCGCATAGCATTGAAAACTGGTAGCGGTCGGGTTGCTTTGACAAACATTTCTGGACAGGTAACGCTCGCTACCGGGAGCGGCAGAATAGATATTGGGCAATCGCAGTTAGTAGGAAGCAGTGAGTTCAAGACTGGCAGTGGAGGTATAACTTTCACTGGCGCTCTTGATCCTCGTGGCAGCTATCGTTTTCTCACCGGCAGTGGTTCAATTCGTCTCCTATTGCCACCCGATGCCTCATTGAACTTGAAGGCAAAAACCGGTTCCGGTCGAGTCGTAAATGATTTTGCCAACACTGTACCAGACCCCAGGCCGAGAGCGCAACTGACGATTAAGACAGGCAGTGGCGGCATTTACGTGCAGAGGGAATATTAAAAGGATAAGTAGGAGTAGACCAAACAAAAGCATCAATCAAAGCGGCGCTTTGATTGATGCTTTTGTTTGGTCTACTCCTACTTATCCTTTTCGCTGCCCGTCAGCGAGGCCTGAGCGGCGGCGAGACGTGCAACGGGGACGCGATAGGGGGAGCAACTGACGTAATCGAGGCCGATCATGTGGCAGAACTCGATACTATTCGGGTCACCGCCATGCTCACCACAGATACCCAGTTCCAGGTTCGGATTGGCCTTGCGCCCGTTCTCAACTGCCATCTGCACTAACTGGCCCACGCCATCGCGGTCCAGCGTCTGGAACGGGTTGGTGGGCAGAATCTTGACTTTGGTATCAAGGCCCGGCTCGTCCAGACCGTCAATGTAGCGCAGCAAGAACTTGCCTTCCGCGTCGTCACGACTATAGCCAAAGGTCGTTTGTGTCAGGTCGTTGGTACCGAAGCTGAAGAAGTCTGCTACCGGAGCAATCTGCGCCGCGGTTAAAGCGGCACGCGGCAATTCGATCATCGTACCGAACTTGTACTCAACGGCGCTTCCTTCCTCGGCCGTAATCTCTTTGGCAACAGCTTCGAGTTGGCGACGCACTTCCTTGAGTTCGTTGACATGTCCCACCAGAGGAATCATGATTTTGGGATGAACCTTCTTGCCCTCTTGCGCCAGTTCGCGGGCCGCTTCGAGAATAGCTCGTGTCTGCATGACGTTGATTTCGGGGAAAAGCAGACCCAGGCGACAACCACGCAGACCAAGCATCGGGTTCATCTCGCGCATGCTGCCGACCGCTTCCAGCAAGGACCGTTTCTCTTCAAGTTCCTTTTTGAGCTTTTTCCTATCTTTTTTGGCCTTCTTATCTTTTTTGTCTTTCTTGTTTTTGCCCTTCTCACTGCCCAACCTGTCCTCCAGCCGAGTAACTTCCACCAGCAGTTCCTCATAGGAAGGCAAGAACTCGTGCAGCGGTGGGTCAATCAGACGGATAACGACGGGATAACCCTCGCCGGTCTGTGGATTGATCATCGCTTCGAAGATGCCTTTGAAGTCGCTGCGTTGGAAGGGCAGCAACTGGTCGAGTGCGACCTGACGCTCTGCCACTGTTTTAGAAAGAATCATCTTCTGCACGATGGGCAGACGCTCCTGCTCCATAAACATATGCTCTGTACGACAGAGGCCGATGCCTTCGGCTCCGAAAGCAATGGCTTTTTTCGCGTCGCGTGGATAGTCCGCATTGGCCCAGACGCCTAGACGGCGTTGCTGATCGGCCCAACCCAGCAACTTCTGCAGGTCTCCCTCGTGTTCGTAATCGGCTTCCACAGTCTTGATAATGCCAGCGAACACCTCGCCGGTGCCACCATCAATGGAAAGATCGTCACCCTCACGAATGACAATGTCGGAACCAACAACATGGAACAATCGCTCAGCTTCGTTCACGCGAATACCTTCAGTACCGGCCACGCAGGGAAGACCGAGGCCGCGTGCCACAACTGCCGCGTGGCTGGTTGCGCCACCGCGTGCGGTCAGAATACCTTTGGCGACGAGCATGCCATGAACATCGTCGGGACTGGTCTCTGGGCGTACCAGCACCACAGAGGTACCAGCCTTGCCCAGTTCCTCGGCGCGGTCTGCATCGAAGATAGCCTTGCCACTGGCAGCGCCGGGCGATGCGTTCAAGCCTTTTGCCAATAAACGTCCCTCGCTGGTGGCCTGTTGCTTGTCGGCGTCGTCGAAACGCGGCAACAGCAGTTGATAGACCTGGATGGGGTCAACGCGCATCAGGGCCTCTTCTTGCGTAATCAGCCCTTCGGCGACCATATCAATGGCGACCTTCACGGCAGCCTGCGCGTTACGTTTGGCTGAGCGCGTCTGGAGCATGTAGAGGCGGCCTTTTTCGACAGTGAATTCCAGGTCTTGCATATCGCGATAATGCTCTTCCAGGCGGTGCGCAATCTCCTGGAATTGTTGATAAACCTGCGGCAAATCCTCTTGCAAGCGTTCAATTTTTGATGGTGTGCGGATACCAGCAACGACATCTTCACCTTGCGCGTTGAGCAGGTATTCGCCGTATACTCCATGCTCTCCTGTCGCGGGGTTGCGCGTAAAGGCAACCCCTGTACCGCTATCATTGCCCATATTGCCGAACACCATGCTCTGTACATTGACGGCAGTTCCGAGGTCATGCGCAATCTTATTGAAATTGCGGTAGTCAATAGCGCGTTTATTGTTCCACGAGGAGAAAACGGCCTCAATTGCCTTGCTCAGTTGCTGGTAGACATCGGTGGGGAAGGGTTCACCCGATTGGCGCTCGGCAATTTGCTTAAATTCGCCGACCAGCACCTTGAGTTCGCTCGCCGGGATCTCAGCATCAGTCTGGACACCCGCCTTCTTTTTGTGCTGTTCCAGCACTTCCTCGAAGTCTTTAGGGTCTGTATCCAGCACGATTTTGCTAAACATCTGAATAAAGCGACGGTAAGCGTCATAGGCGAAACGCTCGTCGCCTGTCAGCGCCACCAGGCCCTTTACCGTCTCGTCGTTGATACCGAGGTTCAGCACGGTATCCATCATACCCGGCATGGAGAACTTCGCGCCGGAGCGCACAGAGACAAGCAGAGGATTGCCTTGCTTACCAAAGCCTTTACCCGTCTGCTCCTCAACAATTTGCAACGCGGCCAGCGCCTGCTCCCACATGCCATCGGGAAACCTCTTGCCTGAATCATAATAGGCGTTGCAGGCTTCCGTGGTAATCGTAAATCCCGCTGGGACCGGCAGACCCGCGTTAGTCATTTCCGCGACGCCCGCGCCCTTGCCGCCGAGCAGGTCGCGCATTTTCGCACTGCCTTCACTAAAGAGATAAACCCACTTATGCGGTGACTGTTTGACAGCTTCTTCTAAGCCCTCTGTGATTTGTTGTGTCACAAATAACCTCCCAATTTCTTGTAAATATCTCTACACGGCGTCATAATGTGTTACGATGCATACAAAATGATGCTTCTTGCCCAGCGTATGACGCGACGTGCGTTTTGGACATATTCGCTCGCTTGCCCGGCGCTGATAACCTCGTCGGCCTCTTCTGGGGGCGTACCGACATAAAAAGCCTCCGGGTGAAATGGCGTCAACGTTGCCAGGTCATCCAGCACCGCCTGCGGTGCGTGAACCAACTCTCCCAGGGCTTGCAAATCATGATTATACGGGGAACGGCGGCCTGAATACAGCAGACTCACGGCCTGTACCGCCTTCTCTGCCGCCTGGTTACAGAAATCCGCGCAAGCAAAATGTCGTCCCAATCCCAATTCCACGCCCGCTGTCGCCATATCCTGCACGGCCTCCGCAAATAATCCGATAGCACCCTGTAAATCGCTATTATTGCCGCTATTCCCACGTGCGGAAATGTCCGTATGCTCCTCGTCATCTTCATCGTATGACAAGGCAGGAGCTGCCGGGTGCATTGGCGAAGCAACAGGTTGTTCGAGACTAACCCCCTGAGTGAGCAATTGCTCCAGATCATCCGGGTTGGAATCAGCGGAGCCAGTATGCATCTGCGACATTCGTTTGTCATCCTTGCTGTATTGTTATTCACTAGAATGCAGTATATCACGTTCTTTTTAAGTCTGCGCTTTATCACAGTGTGTATATTATTCCTCATACGCTACTCTGTCAATGTGTCAGTGTCATTGAGATGCATTTGTGCCATTGCCAGTAGGGACGTCCGCGCCTTTCCCCTATCAACCAAAGTGTGTAAAGAATGAAGGAGAAGGACGCGGACGAGCTCAAGCACATTAAAAAATGAAACAGGCAATGGGAGGGGCTATGTTAGCAAAGCCCACATCCACCGCCAGTGAAGCCAATTACATCGGTACCGCCTTGATCGGAGCCGTAACCGAAGTACAGCGGGCGTTCCACTACAATCACAGCACCCACACTGAGCGCCTGCACCGTCATTGAGACCGAATGCGAACTACCACCTGGTGGGGGCGGATAGGCACCGACAATTGGATTGATGATGTTGTTTACGCTAAAGGTCGTGCGGCTATGCGCAGGCAAACTCGCCTGTTGCTGCATAATAAACCCGTCGGCGAAGAAGGTGAGCGCCACCTCTTCGGCATTGTTGGTCGGGTTTTGCAGCGTCACGTACTCCTGGAATAGGCCATCGGTGTAGCCTTCGGCAAAGGCGAAGACGCTGTGCGACGCCGGGCCAGCCTCACCTACCACGTCGGTGGCTCCTGAGAAATGTGCTGGCCCGAAGTGGAAGTACATCAAGCGGTCGGCGACAATCGCGTTATCCGACGTAATTTCCGCCGAGACCGAGGGCGTCGTGCTACATGGCGAAGGCGAGCATGTCCCCGTTGGATGCGTGTAGGCAGCGTTGACATCAAAGGGTATTTGCTTCAATGCTGGTACCACCACAGTCACTATTTGCGTGCTGCCATTAGTATACTCAAGTTTGATAGTAACATTTGCCGTAGTGTTGCCAAAATTCGCCAGTTCGAAGTACTCCTGGAAATTCACGCCGGTATAGCCTTCGGCGAAGAGCCAGTCGGTACCGGGCGTTGTGGCTCCTACCTGACTTGCCGCGCCAGTGATAGCACCGCCCGCGTTAGGAATATTGTCCTTAAAGTACAGCGGGCGTTCCACAACGATAGGTTGATCTGCGACCACTTTGATAGCGACTTTTGCATGCAATGGCGGCGATAGGAATGCCGGTGAATAGGTGCCGCGTTGGAGCGGCCCAAGTGCTATCGCTTGCGTGGGACAGGCCGGGTTGCTGCCGCCACAACTCCCTGTATAGTAGGTAATCGTGACATTGGCAGTAGTTGTGGTGCTGGGATTCAGCATCGTGATGAACGTCGAGTAGTTCGCGGAACCTGCTTGAGTCGAGTCGCCCTCGGCGAAGTAGTAAGCAGTCCCAGGACTGATAGCGCCAAGCACATCGGTACCGCTCTGCACACCGTTCAGGTTAAAGTACATCGGGCGTTCCGCGACAATGTTGGGGCCGCTGGTCACTGAGACAATGGCGGCGAGCGAGATATGCGGACAGCTCACGCAAGAACTGACCGCGCTGTCTACATTAATCGTGTAACGCGAACTGGGCGAAACAGTATAGTTGGCGGTAATCGTCTGCGGTGGTGACAGTTCTTCAAGATACTGCACCGTGACGTTTGACGTTTGCGTCGTATCGGGATTTTGCAACGTCAGATATTCCTGGAAACCACCGCCAACACTGCCTTCTGCAAAGTACCATTTATTGCTCGCGGGTGCCGCACGTAATCCAGTCGCGGTATGCGAGAGCGAGACAAGATCAGACGCGAGGTTGGCAGCATTGAGTGTGCCAAGGCCAGTAGCGATATCATAGCCTGCCGTAGCAGGATATTTGCCGCCTTGCAGGGCATTGAAGTCGTTGGTGCCAGTGGTGATATCGTGGAAATCGTTGGCATATTGGCCCACGTTGCTGGCGATTTGATAGAGCAGAGGGTTGATAAAACCAATATTGAAGCCGCCGGTCGCCAGTGACTCCTCGTTGGTCAATGCCATGAAGGCTGCCCACGAGGGGGTCGCACCCGAAGTTCCGCCAATCACTTCCCACGGTGGACTTGATGTGCAGAAACTCGATGCTGGTGATGTGCAGTACAAGAGATAACCTTTGTAGGGGTCCGCGCTCATGGAGATATCGGGCGTCTCGCGGCATACACTTCCCACTGGTGCGCCACAAGGCGTACCTGAAGTATAGCTATTGACAACACCAGGTGCGCTCTGCCAGGAAGGCATCGTCCAGACAGTGCTGATACCACCACCGGTTGCGCCGCCTACAGGATTCAAGCTATAAGTAGGCTGGTTGTTCCACGTTGTCTCGCTCAGGTAAGTACCATCCGAACCAAGTGTCACGGTCGTCCCGCCGACGCCGGTGACATATTTTTGCGTCGCCGGGTCTTCCGCGTTCAATGTTGTGTCCCCACCATTAGCGTAACAACCAGAACTGCCGGTATCACTGGAGGCGACGAAGATGGACTGACCTTGTGCGGTTGCTGCCAGGAAGTAATTGGCTTCCGCGTGTATCTCGGTGGTGCCAATGGCAGCCTCACAGTTGCCCCAACTGTCGCTGACGATCGGCGGCGCGTCCTGGATAATACGTGCCCACTCGTTATTCACATCTGGAAAGGAGTTGCCAGCCTCGTAAATCCTGAGCTGACCCAGTTTCGGTGCCAGTCCCAGTATGACATCGGCGTCGAACTCAACCTCCGCGACGCCGCTATCAGTTGGGGGCGTACCGCTGGCGACGATAGTGGTGATAGATGCGCGGCTTTGACCAAAACAGGCTTCATAAGCCTTGATATCGCTCATCTGGAACGTGTCCAGTTCAAAGAGCGCAATCGTCTGACCCTCGCCGTGATAGCCCGCGTTGTACATACCATTAAAATTGTAGCCTTTGGCATATTGCGATGGTAAGTAATAATTACTGCCAGTACCAGGACAACTGGTCGCGGTATGGTTTGCAGTAGCAGCCTGCGTAGTCTGGATGACCGCTTTTCCCCCGTTTATCGCCGCGTGATGGAGGTGTACAGCATTGTTGAGGCCGCTGATGTTAACAATTTCCCCTGCTAATGAGGAAGGCACGAGCGGATCGGTGTTATTGGAGTAGAAAGTCTCACCTTTAGCCGAGGTGTAGTTGTTGATGGACACGTGAAAAACTTGTTCCGCCAGCGCAACGGTGCCGCTAAAGCCAATCACCATGCGGTGTTTATAGGTATTGGTGATAGTTAAACCATCGTTTTGCAGGTAGGAAGTGAACGCACTATACGTTGCCTGTGTTGGTGCGAATGCGCCGATAAACTGCGCCTGTGTCAGGTAGCGATGAAAGTTCACCGATTTCCGGTTAGAAATATCCCGCACATAGGCTTGCAGCGCGTTAGCATTGCGCAATTTCAAACTAATCGTTAGAGATATGTGTTGTTGTGGATTGGTTGGCCCATCGAGTTTGCTCTGTGCCAATCCCGTGGGCAACGTGCCTGGAAAGGTGATGAGTGTATCCACCGGGGCTCCATGCGCCCCAATAGAGGCACGCAGCGCCACTATTCCACTGGTAAACGAGATACAAAGGAGCAAGACGACGAGCATGCGATAGAGCATGCGCCTCTTCCAACTCCCTTTCTCAAAAGGTACAAATTGTAATGGCATAAAATGTTTTTCTCCCAACTAACTACGTAACATCCAATACAATGCAACCGGGTTCTTTGAACCGTCACGAAAATGGGTTAAGGCCCCTAATAACCAGCATAGCGTGACAAAGAATTTCTATGTGTCTATTTCACCTGATAAAAATGGGCTGATATGGCTTTACAAGGGCCTTGATGCATGTGGGAGAACGAAGTTGTATATGTGGTTTGTGAGAGGCAATGGTACCTATGGGTTATTTATTACGCCAGGCTTTTCTGAGTTGTAAAAGAAGCCATGATAAAACGTGATGAGGTATAGCATCTTTTGCGAAAGAGCATTTCAATGTGTGCAATGAAATGAATCAATGAGGCTGGCATGTTTTATTCGGTCGCTATTCCTGCTATACTTACAACACGACCTGCTGGGACACCTGTTGAGGTTGCCCAGCGGAAAGAACGCTATGAGCAAACAGGACAAACACAGCAAAGAGAGAAAGCGCATGCTGGCATGACAACGGAACAATCGGGCGATTCTCAAGTATCGCATGCCGCCCGAAGGGCTTCTTCTGCTGATGAGGCCAGGGCGTTAAGCGTGCTGTATGAGCAATTTAAGCGACCAATCCACTCCTATATCTATCGTCTGCTCGGAAATCAAGAAGACGCCGACGATGTGACACAGGAGGTATTTGTGCGTGCGTGTACCTCCTGGAATGGCCTGTATGAGCGCGACAATCTCTCAGCGTGGCTCTATCGCATCGCTACCAATCTGTGTGTAGATATGTTGCGCCGTCGTAAGCGCATCTCCTGGCGTTCCCTCACCCCAAATAGCGGGCAGGAAGATCGTTTTGATGGTATGAGCGATGATGGCTCCTATCTCCTGCCCGATAGTGGGGGCATACCGGAAGTTGCCGAACGAGAACATATTCGCCAGGCCCTCGCCAGTATCCCAGAAGAGTATGCTGTTGCCCTTACGCTCAGTGCCGCGCAGGGTATTCCCTATCAAGAAGTTGCCACCATTCTGAACATATCGCCAAATGCCGCCGCGACCCGTATCTCACGTGCGAAAAGGATGTTTGCCGAGCAATACCAGCGCATTAGCAAACAGGGTGTTGGAAAGCAGGAGCATACATTATGAACAACACCAATCACTACTCGCCTGACGATAAGGATAACCGCATGAAATACATAGAATACGTGGAAAACATTACAGACATGCCGCCCATACCCGAAGCCGACGCACGCGGCCCACAGGTATGCGCAACCGTGCAACTCTACCTTGCCGTGCTGGACGACCTGCCGCGTGAGCAAGTTGACGCCCTCATGCAACACGTGCATACCTGTGCCAGTTGTACCGCACAATACCACCTTTTAAGACGTGCAACACATGCAATGAGTAGTATGAGCGCGTCTACCCCTTCCGCCCGTGTTGATCAGGCGATCATGCTGCTGATCGCGGCACGTAGCGCAACCTCTGTATCCGTTGCCAAAAAACAACCGGTACAAACAACGATGCTGTACCAGCCAGTACATGCACAGAAGCATTGGCAACCGTCGTTCTGGGTTATCAGTCAGATCGCGGCCTCCGTCATTTTGCTGCTTGGTTTGATGACCATTGCCCGTTACGTGATGGGTACTCCTGCCTCGAAAACGAGTTTTTCTCTGCCAAAAGACCTTACCTGGGACGCCTACGTTATCTACCATAGCGAGACACGTATCGCCAACGATGGAGAACGCTACGTAGTCAACACCTATGACAATCTCGCCAGTGGTGATATTCACACGGAAACCATCATGAATCATACGCTTGATGTAGTGGCAATTGAAGATAGTAGCACGATACTTGGCCTGGATATGATGCATCATGTCGCGCAATGGGGTGCGCAGGCATGGGCCATTGATCAGTCTGAAGAGTCTATGTTTAATCTGACATTGTTGCGCAGCGGTCTCTCCTCAAATCAAGATGTCTACCTCGGCACTGATGTGTTTCACGGCCTGGATGTCTACCGTGTGCGCTGTCAAAACGGCCTTGTCCTGCTGCTGGATTCACATTATATGCCCGTTAATGTGCTGCGTGGCGCGGCAGGTCCCGGTACCGGCGAACCAATCTACACAACAGTGACACTGATGCAACCAACAACAGTCTCCAGTTCAATGTGGAATATGAGTGTCCCCGCCGGTTTCCAGATGGGAACGCTACCCGCCCGACCATAAGCTGAACACACAACTGTGTAGGGGTGCGATTGATCACACCCACCGCCGATTGATCGGCAACGTGGGGAATATCTGTCATTTCCACTACTGGGGACACGGGCCGATCAATCGGCGGTGGACCCGATCAATCGGTCCCTACTAGTTTGTCAACGTTCATATGACTGGTGATGCCCCATCAAGGAACCCCGGCAGATGCTCACCGCTCACTCGTCCCGGCGATTCTTCGCTACACTCAGAATGACAGCTCCCGGAGATTCTTCGCTACACTCAGAATGACAGCTCCCGGAGATTCTTCGCTGCACTCAGAATGACAGCTCCCGGAGATTCTTCGCTGCACTCAGAATGACAGCTCCCGGAGATTCTTCGCTGCACTCAGAATGACAGCTCCCGGAGATTCTTCGCTGCACTCAGAATGACAGCTCCCGGAGATTCTTCGCTGCACTCAGAATGACAGCTCCCGGAGATTCTTCGCTGCACTCAGAATGACAGCTCCCGGAGATTCTTCGCTGCACTCAGAATGACAGCTCCCGGAGATTCTTCGCTGCACTCAGAATGACAGCTCCCGGAGATTCTTCGCTGCACTCAGAATGACAGCCTCCGGCCTGTCATTCTGAGTGCAGCGAAGAATCTCTTGTCACTGCTGGGGACACGGGCCGATAAATCGGCGGTGGACGCGATAAATCGGTCCCTACGGGATGCGTGAGCTTCAGTATTTGATTTTTCTCCTTGTCAGAAGGTACAATGGGAGAAAGTTAACGACATAGGATACCAGTATATCTGCATACAATATCCTCCTTCACAATGATGTGAAGTCTGGCAGGAGAACATTACCATGACAGAGCATATCCCCGTTATTGTCGGAGCGGCCCGCACGCCAACGGGCAAATTTCTTGGTGGCCTTTCCAGTTTTACCGCTCCCCAACTCGGCGCTATCGCGATTAAAGAGGCGGTACGCCGTTCAGGTATCGCGCCTGACGCGATTGAAGAAGTTATCATGGGCAACGTCGTCTCTGCCGGTATCGGTCAGGCACCGGCGCGACAGGCCGCTATCCTCTCCGGTTTGCCGGACGATTTGCCCGCATTTACCATCAACAATGTGTGTGGTTCCGGCCTCAAAGCGGTCATGCTGGCAGCGCAATCTATCCGCGCCGGAGACCAGCAAGCCTTTGTCGCCGGCGGTATGGAGAGCATGAGCAACGCGCCTTATCTGCTCACCAAAGCCAGAACCGGCTATCGCATGGGTGACGGCAAAATCATAGATGCAGTCGTCAATGATGGCCTCTGGTGTGCTTTTGAGAACATTCACATGGGCAACGAAGCCGAGATTATCGCCGATAAGTTCTGTATCACGCGCGGTGCGCAGGATCAGTTTTCCGTGCAAAGCCAGCAAAAAGCTGCAGCCGCCACTGCTGAAGGGCGATTTCGCGAAGAAATTATTCCCATCGAAGTGCCGCAAAAGAAGGGCGTTCTCGTCGTAGATACTGACGAGCCCATTCGCGCCGATGCAACGCTGGAGGCGCTGGCAAAGCTCAAACCTGCTTTCCAGGCTGGCGGCACGGTCACGGCTGGCAACGCGCCCGGCCTGAGTGATGGCGCATCGGCAACCATTGTTGTAGACCAGGATTTCGCTCGCGCCAACGGCCTGACTATCATGGCACGTATTACCGGATACGCTTCGGCGGCCATCACGCCGCGCTACGTCTTCGCCGCACCAACCCGCGCCGTCAATCGTCTGTTGGCACGCACTGGATTGAAAATCAGCAACTTCGATCTGATTGAGGTCAACGAAGCCTTCGCCGCGCAAACGCTGGCGAACGGCCAGGAACTCGACTGGGATTGGTCGCGAGTGAACGTCAATGGCGGTGCCATTGCCCTCGGCCATCCCATCGGCTCCAGTGGCTCCCGCGTGCTGATTACGCTGATTCACGAACTGCGCCGTCGCGGTGGGGGTCGCGGCCTCGCCACACTCTGCCTCGGCGGTGGTGGCGCCGTAGCCATGTCGGTTGAGGTATAGAATACAGCAAGGGCATAACAAAAAGCGAGCATGCGCGATCGCGCATGCTCGCTTTTTGTTATGCCCTTGCTGTACCTTTGCTCTCTCGCGGCAGCAGCGTGAGCAACAACCCCGCAATGACATAGGTTGCAGCCATTGTCCAGAAGGCGGCACCGAAACCAAAACGATCAATCATCCAGCCGAGGAGGCCGCTCCAGATAGAGCCAACCCCGAAGGCCAGTGCGAAGTACAGTCCAAAAGCGTTATCGCGCATAGCAGGAGTTGCTGAGTCGGCGAGATACGCCTGCAACAGAGGACTTTCTGCATAAACGGCGAAGCCCATCAAGAGAAGGGAAACCGGAATAAGCCATACCGGCATCCCCGGGCCGGCAAGAAAGACGAAGAGGATAGTAGTCACAGCCGACCCACCATAGAAAATGTAAAGCATCAAACGGCGTCCCAATCTATCCGAGAGCCGTCCGCCAAGCAACGGCCCCAGCACACTGCCAATCAGCAGGATAGTGAAGAGAATACTGATTGTGTTAGTGTCGAGGTGCCGTATATTTTGCAGGTAGAGCGGCACATATGTTGTCACATTGCCAAGGCCGCGTCCACCGGCGGCGATGATTGAGACAAGCATGATGATCGCCAGCGTGCGATTGCGCAAGGGAGCGAACATCGCTTTGAGACCATCTTGCCATCGTGAAGGGCCTGTATGCTCTTCGCGGCTACTCGCCTGTTGTTTGCGCGTCACTCTGTGGTCAAGCAGGTTGCGCTCGTCAACCAGGATAAGTATCGCAATGCCGAAGATGATACCCGGCAACGCGGCAAGATAAAGGACGGGCCGCCAACCCCACAAACCCAGCAGTGGACCGGCAATCAGTGGCACTGCCAGTGTGCCAATATTGCCTCCCGCGACGTGCCACGCCAGCGCGTAACCATGTCGCTTGCGCCCATAGCGATCGGTCAGGTAAGAACTACCGACGGGATGTTGCGGCGCACCGGCGATACGCGACATCATGCTCCATATCATCAATGACGAGAAACCCACAATAGTGCCAGTAAAAAAAGTGCTGACGCCCACCAGAATGTTGCCGACACCCAGCATCACTTTGCGCAGGATATAGCGACTGAGCAAACCAAAAACAATTTGCAGGAAGCCGCCCACCGCATTCGGAATAGCGACAATAAGACCAATCTGTGTGTAACTGAGGTGATATTGAAGCTGAATAATTGGATAAATCAATGGCATGAGTACGGCTAAAGCGTGAATGACGGCGTGGGCCGCACTTACCAGGAAGAGGTCGCGCCCGGCGGCGGGTATCTCGGCAATCTGCTGCTCGCGTGTCTCAATGCTCAACTGCGAAAAATCTGAGGTGTTGTGCGTCGTTTGTTCCATGTAGTCCCCTTTCTACGATAAAGTGTAACATTACAGAACACGCCAGATGAAGGCTAAAGTACACATTGTGAGAAGCCATTGCGTGACAAAACACACTACTGCTCGTACTATGGAACTATTCTTGCGCGAATTTGGCATTGCTTTTTGCTTCACATACTCAACTTGAGGATACTTTTGTTACAAATTGCAGGAAAACAAGTGGAATATGATAGCGTACTATATTATTAATCTCGATATTTAGATTTGACATACTTTGGTATAGTCTATGCCAGTTTACTTGATTTGCTCCCAAAACGCCAAACGTCCAGACATCGGGCATTTTACCCTTGACATAGAAAAACTTATATGTTATATATTTCTCATGCACAGAATAAATGCGCAAGAGTACCTGCTATTTATGTGCAGTTCAGGAAAAATGCCCTCTCTTGTGCGTTTGAGTTCGCCATGACATACACTGTGCGTAGGTGTTCTGCTCGCTCGCTTCGGCGGCGAAAATCCTTCTGACGGATCCTCGGGGGAATGATGCGTCAGAAGTAGCTTTCTAACAAAACAAGCAAAGACCCATAGTGTTCCGACCGTATATTGTTATGTGCAAAGCACAGCCGACCGATCCTTGCCAGTTCTACTCGGCTCCGCACGTACACTCCCGCGACAGGTAGTACATTTGAACCTGGTGCCTGGTTGGTGTTGCACAAATGAAGTGCATCCCTGCCAGACCAGCTTGAAAAGCTGCCTGGAGCGAGCAAACGTTCACGTCCATTGAGAGAACTCCCCCCTGGCAAACGATTGTTCGGAATGGCAATGCTCGTTCTGATCGTAGTTTTTTTGTGCTGTTCTCAATTGAGAATAGTTCTAGAGAGGAAAAGACATGCGTCTTCACTTCTTGCGCTTCAGCTTTCTTGGCTCCGCCCTGCTGATGTTATTGATGCTCACAGGAGGGACTGCGGGAGCATATAGTGGCTCACATGCAGGTATCAATCCGGCAGCCTTCCGGGCAGTACCCCGCCACAGTGCGCCTGTCCATCTCAAAGTAAGTGCATTGGATACCAGTTCCAGCGGCACTCATTATCTCTACGTGGATGATGGTACCAGCCCTGATTCTATTGACGTGTATAAGACTGGCAAAACCCTGACGCACGTGGGGAACTACCCCACTGGCGGTGCCGTCGTGACAGCCTATTTTGGTTCATCAATCATTGCAGTCACACCTGGCTGCCTGATCTACGGTGACGGAAATAGTTTCGTTGACAGCTATCCAATCAATACGGATGGGTCTTTAGGGACACAAGTCAGCCATATAGCGGTAAGCGGCGCTCCTTCTGATATTCATATCAAAAAAGGCACCGTCTACGTCAACATCCCATCTGTCGAGATCGCGTCTTTTGGACTCGGTTCTGGCTGTACGCTGACCTCCGAGAGTTCAGTAGCTACCTCCAGTTACTTCATGGTCAATTTCGGCATTGCCGGTAAAGTTCTGCTGGCTCCTGATCTGAGTACAACGAATATCGCTGCCTATAGTCTTGGCACAGGCGGCAGCATTACCGCGTTGAATACTGTTGCAGGTCAAGTCCAGGGTCCTGATGGCGTAGCTGTCCAAAGAATGCCGAGTGGAGTATTCCACGTATTCACTGGTCAGGCCATCTTTGGCCCACCAGCGGCCCAGGCTGGCAAACTGAACTCCAGCACGGGCGCGATCACCTTCATGAACGGCAGCCCCGCAACCGACCCCAATGGCAACAACGGAGCCGGCGTCACCTTTAATACGACGAATCATATCCTGATCCAGGGTGAGCAATTCAGCGGCACATTAGCCAACTACACCGTGGTAAAGGGTACGATAAGTTTCAAGTCCGAGACAACTATGGCCGTGAGTGGAGAGTCGCCGTCGGATTTCGCGCAACTCAACGCGAAACTTTTCGTAAGCATGATCTACAATGGCGACGTTGAAGCCTGTACCTTGACGTCAAGCGGCGCGACTGGCTGCAAAACCGTTGCGACGCTTACCAACACTAGCGGTGTCGAAGCAGGTATGGCCCTCTTGTAGGACTTTCCCTTGCCTCTATGAGAAACAACCTTGAGGCCGTCAATTGTAGCAGGTATTGATGACGCAACAGGTTTAGAAGCATCCGTCCAACTATCAATGGCGATAGCTGGACGGATGCTTTTTTGTAGACAACGCCCCAGCTTTCCTTTTATCGGGAATGTTTTATCGGGGAATGTTTGCTATCATGAATATGTTGTAATTAGTGCGGATTATATGCGCACCAGAATGAACAAATTGTCATAAAGCACGGCTACTATTCATGATAAATGGTGAGCCTGCTGGAATAGTGTGTCATGGGAACAATAGAAAAGTACTTTGTACTTGCCCCTTGCCACTTGATTGCAAGCGTGTTACACTTCAAACAGGAAAGATTACAACTTTTTTAATATTCGCTCGTAAAAATGTATATGGGAGCGTTATTTCTACCTCGTTTCCTAATGAAAGAGAAAGATAACTATGCCGAATAATCATAAGGGAAAGCTGCATAGTGCCGAAAATAGAATGATCGAGCGGTGAAACATATGGATTCTCTACTACAAGCTTCGAGTACGGTGGGTGCCATTGGCCTGACGAAACCGGTACGGAGGACACGCAAGAGTCAACAGAGTGGTTCTCAAAGTACAGCTATAAGCGGCGAATTAAGCCGGTCAGGGCAATTAATAGTAGGCGCACAGAGTACTTCTGGGGTTCATGCGCGAGGGGCTATTGTGGAGGCGACGAGTGATGCTGCGCTTGTCGAGCTTGTGCTTGCGGGTGACCAGGACGCCTTCTCCGTACTCGTCGAGCGATATAAAGATGCCGTGCAAAATCTTGCGTACCGGATGCTGAGCAATGTGACGGAAGCAGAGGACGTGACGCAGGAGGCTTTTGTGCGTGCGTATACGCAACTGGCAACTTATAAACCTGCGCACAAGTTCAGTACCTGGCTGCTTTCGATAGCCTCGCACCTGGCAATTGACCAGTTGAGACGCCGGCGTTTTCTGGCGCTGCCGCTCGAAGATGTGCCGTTCCTTGAATGGATTGTTGATGCAGGTACCAGCCCGGAGCAATTCGCCCTGGCAGGAGAACAACAGGACGAGATTCAGCTCTATTTGCGCCGGTTGCCGAGCAAATACCGTGCGGTCGTGGTGTTGCGTTACTGGTACGACTTTTCCTACGAGGAGATTGCCTCGACGCTCAATCTGACACCAGCGCTGGTCAAGGCTCGCCTGCATCGTGCCCGCGAGTTGTTGGCTCGCTATATGAAACAAAATATGTCGAATGAGAAGGAGCAGATCAATGCACTGCCGCGAAGCTAAGCTCTGGCTTGCCGCCCGGCGTGATGGCGATCTGGCCCAGGCAGATGCAGTAAAACTCTCGGAACATCTGAAAGAGTGTCCAGGTTGCCAGACGTATGAGGAGCATGAGCGGCATCTCCACACCATTGAAACAAAGCTGACAATGCAAACACAGCAAGCCGTGCCATCTCCTCGTGTCTATTCGAGCATCTCAACTGAACGCATTATGCTGGCAGTTGAGCAGCAGAGACGTATTACAGCACAGCTTGAGGATATTCGCACGCAACAGCAGTCACGGGTGGCACGTTTGCATGTGGTTGGCCCGACAGTGGCCGCGATCATCTTTTTTACAATTGGTTGTGTTCCATTACTGCTACTGGCGTTGACTGTTTTTCAGCCCGGTCTCCTGGTGAAATTACTCTCCTTGCCCGGTGATGGCCTCGATACGTTAATCGTGCTGGCGCAATATCTTCAAGCGGAGTTATTGCTGGTAGCACGCGATAACTTGCTGCTGTCGGGCATTGCGCTCGTCTTTGTCATTCTGATGGGAATGTGGTTGCGTTTGATGCGCCATCCGCAAGAGTCTCACGTTTGAGACGTGCGGGTGTACAGAGCGTAGGGGGTATGGGAAACGTGAGCAACGTGGATGTCATAGTTAGCAATACCTATGATCGGGAGTTCCAATATGCGAAAAGTCAGTGTCGGGCAATGGGCAATGCTCATCATAGGTGGGCTGGCATTGCTAACGACGTGCTTGATAAGTGGTGGAGGGCAACTCCTTTCATGGATTACACCTCCCGTGGAAGCTGCCAGCACTGCTGATAGTCAGAGCCATCACTTTTCGGCCATGCAACAAAATTGCACAAAGGAACATCTCGGCCCATCATTTGGTGGGGCGGTCGTGGTTGATGCAAACACAGTGGTATGCGACACACTTACTGTATTTGGCGGAACGGTTGCGATTAACGGGACTGTTATTGGTGATGTGGTCAGTTTCGGCAGTGCGGTGGTCATCGCGGGGGCAGTAGAGGGGAACATTGACCTGTACGGCGGTAATGTCGTTTTACGCACAGGCTCTCATCTATTTGGTGAGATCAATCTCTATGCTGGTCATTGGACGCGGGGACAGGGTGTGCAGTTTGTTGGTGCAGTCAACGATCACACAAGGCCGATTAACTGGTTGTTTCCAGAAGCAGGCACATTCAGTTTTCCGTTGTTGCCCCTGATTACATGGGTAGCGCTGGGGTTATTCTTGACCACGCTGCTCCCAGAGCATGTGATGATTGTTCGTACAACGGTGATGAGCAAATCACGGCGTAGCCTGATGATTGGCTTGCTCAGTGTGCTGCTTACGCCGCCATTACTCGTTGTATTGATTGCGCTGATTTTGTCTATTCCAGTAGCTATTATAGTAGCATTAGGATTAATCGCGGGATGGGCGTTGGGAACAGTAGCGATAGGATGGCTTGTTGGGGAATATATTGTGCGCAACCTTGCTCCACAGAAAAACACCCGTCCGGTGCAAGTGGCAGTAGGGCTGACAGTAGTAGTACTGGTAGGGGCTATTCCGTTTATTGGCTGGATAATAAGTATCGTAGTGGGTCTGCTGGGAGTGGGAGCCGTATTTCTGAGTCGTTTTGGAACACGGCTGTACGTTCAACCACGGCAACCGCTTACTATGTAAGACATGGTGATAGGTGCAATATATGCAATGAAGCCTGCCATACTCGCAAAGTGTATGCACCGGGGAGTAGAGGCAAAGGGTAAATGTCGGATTTCCCTTTGCTATCACAGGCAATGACAAAATATGTAGAAAAGATGGGACGGACACACCCGACGCAATCTGTAGGGGTGCAGGAAATCGCTTCTGTGAATATCTCTACAATGCATGTGACCGCCGAGGTAAACATGAGCATTGACGTTGAACTAACTGACCTTGCTTACGGTGGAGATGCCGTAGGCCGCTATGAGGGACGAGTTCTCTTTGTCCCTGGAGGTATTCCAGGGGAACGAGTACAAGTCGAGATTGTTGAGGAACGCCGGGGACATGCCCGTGCCAATCTCCTGGAAATTTTGCGCCCTTCGCCAGACCGCGTTGATCCCCGCTATCCGCTACTCACCGATAGCGGTTGCCAGTGGCAACATATTGCGTACCCCGCGCAACTGACATGGAAAGCACATATTGTGCGACAACTGTTGGTGCGTATCGGGAAGCAACCTGATGCACTTGTCCACCCGACGATTGGTATGCCTGCCGGTGTCTCACCGTGGCAATATCGTAACATTGCCCTATTTTCAGTCGGGCCGGCCGGGGAAATCGGTTTTAAGTTAACCGAGAGCCACGAGGTGCAGGATTTAGAAAGTTGCGCCCTGTTGCATCCAGCGCTAGACATGGTTTACCAGCGTGTACGAGGTAAATTGATCAAATATTTTGGCGAGTCACTGGGAGAGACTATTCAAGGCTTCACGTTGCGTGGAGCCATTGGAGCGGTCAACACGCCGGAAGCGAATGCAGTCAAAGCCGTGCCAACGTTGTTGAGTATTCATGCCCGCCCTGGTGGCCCGGTGATTGAGGACCCGCAGCGTCTCGCGCAAGAATTGATCACGATTGCGCCTGGTATTGTCGGTGTCATTATCGAGCGTGTAGGCGGACGTTATGGGCGTGTAGTAGAGGGCCAGGAGTTTTTGACCGATATGATGCTGGGAAGGCGTTTCCGCGTCTCCGCGGACTCGTTTTTCCAGGTGAATCTGGTGCAGACGGCGGCCTTGATCGAGCAGGCGATGAAGATGTTAGAGCCATTACGCACCGATATTGCCCTGGATGGATATAGCGGGGTTGGCCTCTTCTCAGCATTCCTGGCCTCACGTGCGGCACGAGTTATCGCCATCGAGTCGCAGCCCAGCGCAGTGATGGATGCGCGTGCCAATGCCACGCTCAACAACCAGAACAACATTACGACGTTGGAAGGGACATTGGAACGTATTCTAGGACAAATACACTACCGGCGCGAGCGCTTGGATATCGCGCTGGTTGATCCGCCACGTGCGGGTTGCCATCCCAAAGCCTTGCAAGCGCTACAAACACTCGGCCCGCGTGTCATTTGTTATGTCTCATGCGACCCCAGTACACTGGCACGCGATATCGCTACGCTCTGTACCGGCAACGGCAACAATCGCTACCGTCTGGTAGCGGCCCAACCCATTGATATGTTCCCACAAACATATCACATTGAATCCGTTGCGCTACTCGCCCGCGTCGGCAGGTAATTAGCGACGCAGCAAGGACACAGAAAAAGCGTGGCACGGGTGCCACGCTTTTTCTGTGTCCTTGCTGCGTCGCTGAGAAATGAAAACATCCAGAGTCAAATGATGTCGGCGGGCGTAAGACGACGGCCCAACCAGACTTGCAGTTCGCCGCCCGTCTCCATGAGGGTGCCATGTGGCGGGTTTTGATAAACAACTTTGCCAAAATCAGATTGCACTGGCTCCTCACCAAGTACGACTACCTCCAAACCAAACGCATCGGCCTGTTCCATCGCCTCGAACAAATCCATGCCGCGTACATTCGGTACGCTTTTAGAGCCATGCAGAGACTGCTGTGATTGCTGTGGTTGCTGTGATTGCGCCTGCTCTTGTGTCGTAATGACGGTACCGAACCATGTTTGCAGCTCTTTCTTGCGTTTGTTCTCATCCTCAATCTTGTCAACTTTTTCTTTCAAACCCTTGAGTTCGTTAATCTTGTCCTGGATGAATAATGGGTGCCGCACCATTTCGAAAACGACGTCCGGGCTGTTTCCCGGTGTTTCGACATACACATTGCCAATGTCAAGCAAAGTCATCAGAAAATCCGGCAGCGTCACACGGATGTCGCGGATATTCTTATACTCTACATCCATCCGATCTTCATAGAGAAACATCAACTTACGTTCGATGTCTATAATGCGCCTGTTGGTCAGAATATAAACATCGTCCACCCAGTTGATGTAGGCAATCAGGAGATATATCAGCAAGCCAACAATTACCAGGCCGAGGAAGGGCCACCAGAAACTGTAAAGTGAGCGACTCAATATGGAGGTAGACGGAATATAGACGGATAGCGGCAGCACAACCAGCAAGGCAATAATAGGCGGTGCCATGCGTTGCGCGAGGACGAACCACGAATGCTGAATGTACATAACTGTCGATTCGCCAAAAGAGTAACGCACATCACAAACAATGCGAAAAGGACCGCCAAAGGTGCGACGGGGGCCAAGGCGTCTATCTTTATGCAATGGCGGGTACTTACTATCCGGGTCCGGGGGTTTGGGTTTGTCTTTCTGTTTACCCAGTTCTGCGAGAACCTTTGCTATCTCAGGGTCAACAGGCACAGGTAGTGGTGGATCGGGTTTCTTTTTCGCTTTAATCTCATCAGTGATACCCTCAAGCGCATCCCGTACTTCTTTGGGATGGGATATTTGCTTTATATCAATTTCGCCGCCCACAATATAGAGGTGCAAATCACCATACCCCAGCAAAATTTCGCCCAGCGTCTCCATGGAATCAACCGCCATTTGCTGGATTTTTTCAGTAGGAATCTCTTTGCGGCTTGGGCTCAGAAAGCCGCTCCACCGGATGAGACGTTTGTCGGTGATGATGTCAACGTTGTACCACCAGACAATAAAATCACGCCAGAGAAACCAGAGGCCAGCCACAATCATAAGCAGTACACTGAGGCCTTCCAACAGACCCACCAGAGGTCCCAGCGAGGGAAACTTGAGAGCAAGCGAGGTGACAAGAAGAAACAATAAGACAGCGCCAATAAATGGGAATGCCGGCCGCACAAGAAACCACTTATTTTTGCGCACGACCATTATGACGGTTTCGTCTTTGTTCTGACCGTGAAAATGCAGTTTTTTATCTTTACCGCGATAGATAAGCCGCCAATGTCGTTGACGATGCGGCTTCCACGGATCCTGTGGCGCGGGTGCGGCAGGGGCGGTCTTCTTTCTGTTGACGACTCTGTTCAGCATGCAGTTATGTACCTCGGCGCAAAGCTACACAAAGACTACAAAGACTACAAAGACTACTAACGAGATGTAGAGCAGGCAATAGAATGGCTTATTTTTTCCCACCGCCTCCACCACTTTTCTTGGTATTTGAAGTGATCAAGCCGATAATGACCAGCACGACCAGCACCACAAAAATGAGCAGCAACGAATTACCAATCACGTTTTGATTTGGCGAAGAAACGAGCAGCCCTATCGCGGGTCCTTTCGTCAAAACGGGAGCCATCTGGCTAATAATGAAATAGACGGCAAGGCCGGCAAAAATACCCGGAATAACACCCCAGACACGCTCCGCCGGTGACGAAGGTTTCGGAAAAACCTTGTTGCCAATCAGATACCCAACGACTATTAGCGCAATAAGGGTCAGCGCCGTCACCACGGCAATCTCAGTCGAGTTAGGTGATGGAGGTTTTTGCAGATTATTCGGGTCCTGAAAGGCCAGCGGGATACGCACAAAAATCATTTGTGCCACCGCCTGACCGCCGCCAACGCCGATCACCAGCACAGCCGCCAGTATAAACGCCACCGAAAGAATTTCACGACGCCACCCTCGCATAAAGCCGAGGACAGCGAAGACGAGTACAACGAAAAACAAGCATTGCCATGCTTGAAGTAGCCACATGTGTACCCCTCCCTTTTTGCGCTACAATGAACACACCACTAGAAAAAACGCTCTAAACAGAGTTTAAATCAAGCTCTCCCGGAAAATCCGCTCTTGCCTCAATGATACCACACATGAACTAATCATACCACTGCTTTTACTGATTTTTCACAACCTCTTCACAAAAATGTCTATACCTATCAATGTTGAAACTTCAATTCCGCTCAGAACGCGGGTTTACTGATTGGATAATAGTTCCGTTCATCGTACAGCGTAATCACTCATTGTGTATCAACTCACACCACTATATATAACCTGAAAAACTGTGTCAAGCAAGGTGCTTGCTATCTCCCAGGAAATACAGAAGCGTGCGCGGCGGAGGTAGGCTAAAACGGATATTGCATTGTGCCAGAACAGGCTGGCGGATAGCAAAAAAATGTAGAGTTTAGTGGCGCTGGCACGGCCTGTAGCCTTTTCTGAGGGGCTTATTCAGAGAAGTACCGAAATTTGAGTTTTGTGGACAAATGTGCTATAATTACATATAAAGGAAGGCTTTGAGAGGAAGCGCACGTTTCTACTACCCTCCACTTTGATCTATAGACAGCTCAATGATGTTGCCTTTCGGTTCTGTGTGATTTTTTCGGTAAGGATTCAGTAATATGGAAATTGGGAATATCCGTCCTGTTAGTATTGTCAATGAAATGACCGGTGCCTACCTTGACTATTCTATGAGTGTTATCGTCTCTCGTGCGCTCCCCGATGTACGCGATGGCCTGAAGCCAGTACACCGGCGTATCCTGTACGCGATGGACCAGATGGGGTTGCAATCCACCAAACAGTTTCGTAAGTGCGCCGGTACCGTCGGCGAGGTATTGAAAAGCTATCACCCGCACGGCGATGTCGCAGTTTATGACTCTCTGGTGCGCATGGCGCAATGGTGGTCTATGCGCTATCCTCTCGTCCTCGGTCAGGGCAACTTCGGTTCGCAAGATGATGACCCACCGGCTGCTATGCGCTACACCGAGGCCAAATTGGCGGCTATTGCCGATGAACTGCTGCGCGATATCGAGAAAGATACCGTTGACTTCAAGCCAAATTACGACAATCAGGCCGAAGAACCGGTCGTGCTGCCCGCCCGTCTACCAAATTTGTTGCTCAATGGCTCAACTGGTATCGCGGTGGGTATGGCGACCAACATTCCGCCACACAACCTGCACGAAATTTGCGACGGCATCAATTACTTGATTGAGAACCCGGAGGCAACGACGGAAGAATTATCACGTATCGTGCGTGGGCCGGATTTCCCCACCGGCGGCATCATCCACGGACGTGAAGGTATCCGCAACATGTATGCCAACGGGCGCGGGCGTATCGTAGTACGCGCACGCACGCATTTTGAGGAATCGGAGCGCGGACGTGTCAGCATCATCACCACAGAACTACCCTATCAGGTCAACAAGGCCGATCTTGTGAAGAAAATCGCCGAACTGGCCCGCGACAAGAAAATCGAAGGCATTGCCGAAGTGCGTGACGAGTCCGACCGCAAAGGGATGCGCATGGTTCTCGATTTGAAACGTGATGCCAACGCCAATAGCATCCTCAACTCGCTCTTCAAATATACGGCGATGCAGAGCGCCTTCAACGCCAATATGCTGGCCCTCGTTGAGCAACAGCCGAAAACGCTGACGTTGAAAGCTTTTTTGCAATACTACATCAATCACCGCGAAGTGGTGCTGACGCGCCGCACACGCTACGAACTCGCCAAAGCCGAGGCCCGCAAACACATCTTAGAGGGCTTGAAAATCGCGCTTGATAACCTGGATGTTGTGATTACGACGATTCGCCAATCGCAGTCCGCCGAGATTGCGCTGACCAACCTGCAACAACAATTCGGCTTCTCGGATGAGCAGGGCAAGGCCATCCTCGATATACGCCTGGCACGCCTCGCCGCTCTGGAACGCCAGAAGATCGAAGATGAATTGCGTGATGTCTTGCAACATATTGACTACTACAATATGTTGCTCTCCGACATTAACGAGATTCGCAAGCTTATCAAAGATGACCTGAAGGAATTGAAAGAGAAGTACGGCGATGCCCGTCGTAGCGATATCGTCGAAGATGAGACCCGCGAATTTCGGGACGAAGACCTTATTCCCAACGAAGAGGTCGTCGTGACGCTGACAGAGAAGGGTTATATCAAGCGTTTGCCTTCCAACACCTACCGGGCGCAGCGTCGGGGTGGACGCGGCATCAACGGCATGGCGACCCGTGAAGATGATACCGTGCGTCACCTGCTGGTTGCGCATAGCCATGATAGTCTGTTATTCTTCACCGATCGCGGGCGTGTCTTCCAACTGCGTGTCTACGAGTTGCCGGACACCAGCCGCACCGCCAAAGGTGAACATCTCATCAACCTGATATCCATCGAGCAGCGCGAGCGCGTCACTGCCATCGTCTACGTCCCCAAAGGCGTAAGCCGTGATTTCATGATCGTCGCCACCAGGAAAGGCGAAGTCAAGAAAACCGCTATGGAAGAGTTCGAGGTGGTACGCCGGGCGGGCCTCATCGCCATGAACCTGGAAGAGGATGACGAACTGATCAGTGCGAAACTGGCGCATGCCGACGACGATGTGTTGATGATTAGCGCACAGGGCAAAGCCATTCGCTTTACCGTAGCGGAATTGCGTTCTGCTTCCCGCACGAGCGGCGGAGTGCGTGGTCTCCGTCTGGGCAAGGGCGATAGCCTTGTCTCGCTCAACCTGACGCCAGCTGACAGCCAACTACTGATTGTCACCGAACACGGCTACGGTAAACGCACACCGATTGAAGAATACCCGACGCACTCTCGCGGCGGCGGTGGCGTGATTACGCTCAAAGTGACTGAGAAAACCGGTCTCGTTGCGACGGCACGCATCATCACCGAGAAAGACAACGATCTCATGATCATCTCGGCGGGCGGCGTGGTTATTCGCACCGATGTGAGCAAAATCCGTGTTCTCAGTCGCGCCACACAAGGCGTTACTTTGATGCACCTGGGAGCCGACGATACCGTCGTAGCCGTCGCCACCACCAATGGCAAAAAGTTGGATGCCGACGCTCAGAACAGCGACGACTCAGATGAGTCCATCACAGTTGAGGACGAAAGCGACGTTGAGGAGATAATCGAAGAGGTGATTGAGGGTGAGGTAGTGTCGGAAGTCGCGGAAGAAGAGTAAGAGGGAACACAAAAAGCCGCTCACTATTTGGGGCAATAGTGAGCGGCTTTTTGTGTTCCCTCTTACTCTTTTCTCTCTATCCTCCCGTATACCCCACTACATCAGTACCCCCGGAGATACCGTTGAAGTTAAAATACAGCGGGCGTTCGGCGACGAGCGTTGCATTGGTTCCCAGAGCCCGCACAATGAGTGAGACGGCGGGCGCACCTGAGCCGTTGACGTAGGTATTGGTGATGGGAGATACCAGTGCATTTATATTGAGCGTCTGACGGCTGTGAGCTTTCACGATGATTTGCTGCTGGATGACGTAGGTATCCACAAAAAAGGTGATGGCGACGGTCTCATCACTGTTGGTCGGATTGAGCAGCGTAAGAAATTCCTGGAAAGAGTTGGCGGTGTAGCCTTCGGCAAAAGTGTAGACACTCTGGGGGGCTGAACCTGTTTCGCCGATGGTTTCTGTACTGCCACCATGCGAGCCAGGGAGATGAAAGTACATCAGGCGTTCGGCCACGATGGGTGCATCGGAGGTAATTTCGGCGGAATTACTGGTTGTTGTCATGCAAGGGGATACATCACAGGTGCCGTAGGGTTGCGCATTTGCCTGGTTAATATCTACGTAAGCTTGCCCCAGCGCGGGAACCGTGACATCAATCATCTGGCTATGCCCGTTGACGTATTCCAGCCGTATATGCGCAGTAGTTGCGGTGGTGGAAAAGTTCGCAAGAACATAGTATTGCTGGAAATGGTTGCCGGTATAGCCTTCCGCGAAAAGCCAGTTGTTGCCGGGTGTTGGAACGCCGACCTCGTCCGCCGCGCCAGTGATGGTACCGCCAACGGAGGGAATGGTATCGCGAAAATACATGGGACGCTCGACGACAACAGGCAGGTTCGAGGTTGTACCGATAGCCATCTGCTGATCGAGTCCAAGTGCGAGCGGTGTGCCTGTACCCCGGTGCAGTGGTGGAGTAATCACCGTTTGTGTGGGGCAAGCCGATTGACCTGATTGTCCGCATGAACCTGTATAGAAGGTCAGCACGGTTGTTGCTGTTTGCGTACTGCTGGGGTTAAGAATGGTGATAAAGGTGTAATAGTTGCGTCCACTCTGGCGCGTATCGGCCTCTGGAAAGTAATAGTTTGTATTGGGCGTGGTTGTACCGACAACATCCGTACCGCTCTGGATGCCGTTAAAATTGAAATACATTGGGCGTTCCGCGACAATGCCCGGCCCTCCGGTCACCTGCACAATGGCAGCAATGGAGGTGTGGGAAGCGGACGGCTTCATGTGCAGGTCCGCGTTGACATTGATGGTTGTGCGCGAACTCGGCGGCACGATATGAGATACAACCACCGGGGGTTGCGACTCGAACAGATAGGTAACAGCGACATGCGCTGTTTGCGTCACGTCCGGGTTTTGCAGCGTGAGATATTCCTGGAAGCCGCCACCGACGCTGCCTTCGGCAAAGTACCATGTTTTACTGGTGGGCGAGGCACGTTGCCCACCAGCGTTCTGAGCAAGCGCGACAAGGGCGGTTGCCAGGTTATAGGCGTTGTAACTGCCGAGGCCGGTTGCCATATCGTAGTGTGGTGTAGCGGGATAGGCACCGTTATTCTGCCCGTTATAATCGTCTGTGCCGCGTGTAATATCGTGAAAGCTGCTGGCATACAAGCGTGGATTATTGGCTATCTGGTACAGCAGGGGGTTGAGAAATCCGAGATTCAAGCCCCCTTGCCGCAGCGACATCTCGTTTGCCATTGCTGCCAACGCGGCCCACATTGGCGCGGCTGCCGAGGTACCGCCGATGATATACCAGCCACCATTGCTACTGCAACCCGCCGCTACAGACGAGCAGTAGAACAGGTAGCCGTTATTGGGGTCGGCTTGCAGTGAAACATCGGGCGTCTCTCGACAGATAGTGCCGGAAGGAGCGCCGCAGACCGTGTTGTTGCTATAGGAATTTTGCACACCCTGCGTATTTTGCCATGCTGGTGCCTGCCAGTACTGGCTGATGCCGCCGCCGGAGGCACCATACTGATCGTTCCATGTCGTCTCGCTGCCATAGCCGGTACCGTTATGCATGGTGAGGGATGTGCCGCCGACGCTGATTACGAAAGGCTGTGTGCCGGGATCGCCCGCGTTGAGCCGCGTATCAGGATTGTTGGGATTGTCGAATTCACAGCCCGCGCTGCCACTGTCGCCGGATGCGGCAAAAATACTCTGGCCTTGTGCGGCGGCGGCCATGAAATAGACATTCTCCTGCTGGATTTCCTGCGGGTCAATGTTGCGCTCACAATCGCCCCAACTGGTGCTGACGACAGGAACAGCGTCCGCGATAATTTGCGCCCATTCGGCGTTATAGTCCGCAGTATCGTTAGCAGCCTCGTAGATATCGAGCGTTCCCAGTCGCGGTACAGCGCTCAAAATCAGTTCGGCGTCCAGTTCAACCTCTTGCACGCCCCCATCGGTGGGAACCTGACCAGAGCCACTGACAATGGTACGTACCGGTGTGCGGCTATGCCCATAGCACGCGGCATACGTGAGCAGGTCGTGCATGGGGAAGGTATCCAGTTCGAAGAGGGCGATGCTCTGACCGCCGCCAGCATAATGAGCCGAGTAGAGACCGTTCAGGTTATAGGCGGCGGCCGTCTGGCTTGGCGTCAGGTAGCCCGTTTGCGCACCAGGACAGAACGTGTTCCTGCTGGATAACGCCGGTGATGCCAGTGGACGCAAGCGTGGGGTCTCATTCATAGTCGGGGTCGGGCGGTGCCACTGTGTGGCATTGTTCAGACCACCGATGCTCTGTACCATACTAATGAGAGACGATGGGAGCAGTGGGTTGCTGGCATTGGCATAAAAAGTATAGCCAGTGGGTGCGCTATAGGTATTGATGGCGACATGAAAGGTTTGTTCCGCTTGCCCAATAGTGCCGCTAAAAGCAATGAGCAGGTGATGGTTATCGGTAGGCGTGATGATAAAGCCATTGTTTTGCAAAAACTGGCTCAGCATATCGTAACTTACTTTATTCGGGCCAAAAGCAGAAGCGAACTGGGCGGAACTCAGGAAATGGCGATAGGTTGCCTGCATATGTGAAAGCGTCTGTACATAGCCGGCAAGGTTTGCGGCATTACGCAGACGCAACCCAAGCGAGAGTGATATGTGCTGCCGCGGATGAGCAGGGCCAATCAAACGACTATGCGCGATAAGTGGAGCGATGGTACCCGGAAAAGCAACAAGTTCCCCGGCAGGCTCCGCGTGAGAGGCTTTGGGAGGAGAAGAAAGCTGCAATACCAATAGCGCGGCGATAAACAATAGACCTACCAGTCCAACGACAAATGCGAAATGAACGTGATAAACTTTGTGGCGCGTTTTAGCAGTGCGCTCTCTCTGTTTGTCTAGCATGAATACACCTACCTCCCTTACTACCCCAACACAATGTGTCATATTGCTCATGTCTACTATGCATATTACAGTTAACAGGGGAAATTTAAAAATTGATAGGATGAAGGTACCAGACACCGGCTTTTGGATAAAGCCAAATGGGGAACAAATGTGTGCGTGCGAGCGTTCTGCCTCTAGCACGCTCTTTCTGTTCTCATTTGAAAGGCAATAACAGTATGAAAACGCAAGATGCAAAAGATACGAATACTGGAACCATGACACCTGCATCAGGGCATCGCCGGAATACGACATGGCTGGCGAGTCTCGGTGCAATAGTGGTAGTCGCGCTCTTGATTAGCGTGAGTGTATTTGTCTTCACGCAGGCGCGGCAACATGCACCGAATAGCACGGCGCAAACACCGCCTTCAGGGAATTGGACGCAAGTGTTGCAAGGATACGCGCTCAACTCGCTCGTGGCAGCCCCTGGTAATCCCGCAACGCTCTATGCTTGCGCCTTGCCCGGCCAATCCTCATCCAGCACACCGGGAGTGCCTGCGCAAGGAAGTAGCAGCAGTGGTCAATCGTTTACAGTACTGCGTAGCACCGATTTTGGCGCACACTGGCAGGCGGTTGGCGGCAACATTGCACTTGGTTTTGCCTGTCAGATTGCCATCAATCCCACTAATAGCAATGATGTCTATGTTGCCGGTATCAGTAGTGGCAATGCACCAGCGGGCATACTCTTACACAGCACTGACGGCGGGCAGACGTGGACAACAGTTCATCCGAAGTTCAGTCTTCCCAGTTACACCCCTGCCGTGGAATGGAGTGTGCAACAAATAACTATCGCGGGCGGCCACTTGTTCGGGGTACAGTTTATACAGAGCGGCGGCCCCGTACATGTCCAACCTTCAGGAATGCTGTTGCCGCGTCTCGTGACCAGCATTGATGGTGGACAGACGTGGACAGTAGTGGATACGCAGCTTGCTCCCACCAATATGGGAGTGCATGATTATGCCATAGACCCTTCCAACACTTCCACCATTTACGAACTATTAGGGCCAGCCTTTGGGCCTATTCAACCTGCCGTTGGTACCCCCAAAAGTATAGCTGGTAGCATTGCCGAGGAACTCTACAAGAGTAGCGACGGCGGTTCAACGTGGAAATTGCTGCTCGACAATCTGCCTTTTGGTTCCCAGTTTCAACTCGCTCAAAATACACCCAATATGCTCTATGTTGGCGGTGTACGCAGCCCTCTGCCATACGTCGCGCAGCAGAACCATCCGACGGTCGAGCCAGCGTTTCCACTGCAAACAGGCGCTTTCCACCTGCATATGAGCAACGATGGTGGTGCGACATGGCATGATGTGCCGAATTTACCACAATCCTTCTTCGCGCTAAGCTGGTTTGCCGGTGCCGATGGAAAGGTTTATGCATACTCAACCAATAATCTTCCCGGTGGCAGTTCTGGTTCGGGCAACCCATCGCCGACGATAGAACGCTTCGACCCCACAAGCAATAGCTGGAGCGAACTCACAAAGCCGCCAGTCAGTGGTCTCCTGCTGGCAGTGACACCCACCAGTACCAGTAGCGGGGCAGCCCTGTGGCTATTCGCCGATAATAATGGTAAGCTTGCGCTATACCGGTATATTGCGTAAAGAACCGATACGGAACAGTTGAAAAAATGGCAAGCGTTGCCTGCCATTTTTTCAACTGTTCCGTATCGGTTCTTTAATGGCTTGCTCAAGCCCAATGCCCTCGACCCATTCGTGGGCTATTTTGCCATTCACAAGGGAAAATAGCTGGATCATGGTTCGCGTCACGTGCTTACCCGTGGGAGCGATGCCTTCATACATTCCCAGGTGCGTACCGTGCCATTTTGTACGCACGGCTATTTTATCTGCTTCCACGATCATGTCCTCAATTGTGACATGGATATCGGGAAAGCCCTCCCGCACGGCGGCAATATAGCTCTTCACGCCTGCAACGCCCGGTGACTGGGCAGGTGTAGAGAGGTCGCGAAAAGTTGGCGAGAACAACTCATCTACAACGGACAGGTTTCCTTGATTGAAGGCTTCTTCGTAGAGGCGTTGCATAAGCGCCTTATGTGCAGTTATCGGCATGACGGCTAATTTACTGCGAGCGATTTCGTTTCGCGACGAACGCGGCGTCCCTGGCGCACCTGGTTGGCGGCAAGGCGATCCTTCTGCGCCTCCACTTTGATCAAAGGAAATGGGCGATGAAACTTTATGTCAAATTCTTCGGCTTTCGCATCGGATAGCCTGGCGCGTTGCTCAAATGAGGTCGCCAGAATTTCGCGTTTCTCGTTCTCTGAAAGCTCTACGAGCAATAGATAGGCCAGCGTAAATTCGGGTTTGCCCTGTTCCGCGTAGACCAGCGCACACGTGAGGCTATCGGCACCCTGTGCCACATTTTGCCGCGCCTGGGTCGTAAAAACATCACTTTTTAGCAAGGGAGTATACAACTCCGCAAAGGTATCTGGCATGGTAATCTCCAGTATCAACACAACGTCGCTTCCCCTATCTTATCACATTTATTGAAAGAGACGAACAAAAGATACGAGGTAGCGGCCTATGGCATCGCCACCTTGTCTCTTTTGTTCGTCTCTTTCAGCCTCTTAATTCATCCACTCACCAGGGATACTGTTGCGAACACGAACGTTGGCTTCGCGCTGCTTCATGATCTGAGCATCCTGTTGCATGCGAACACGCATTTGCGTCATAGAGGTACGATGCCAGTAGGCGGCGGGAAACAGACCTATGCCAATGGCAACCGCCCCGGCGATCTCAGCACGGTTGAACGGCAGGTGCTGCGGAAGATGAAAAGGGATTGAATGCAGCATTCCCAGACGCCACGATAACGTGACAGCGAAAATCAGCAGTTCAAGCACGCCGACAACGATGTATGACAACTTTTCGCCTTGCGTTCTTTTGCGAAAGAAGTACGCGAACAGGCAATTCAGTATGCACAGGAAACCGGTGACAACCAGTGACACCCATATAATCGTTCCAGTCAACCGTCGAACCTCCACCCACAGGTATAAAACACACAACATACACAAAAACGCTACAAAAATTAGTGATGCGTTAGCAACAGATCTGAGAAAGCAACCTCTGTCCCCTTCAAATTGACAAGCATGCCGATAGCTCCGCCCGCAATCGAGCTATCCTGCTCATTGCCCACCGCTTTGTCATTCACAGTGAACGAAAAGGACTTACCACTGGCAAAAACCTTAAAGGTATTGCGGCTTTGTGGCCCATGGCCCCAGTGAAACTCGCTGCCGAAGGCATGTTTCCAGATGGGTATCCAGGGATTCGCTTTACTGCTGTCGTACTTCCAGAGCTGGTACTGGCCGCCCTTCATATTTACTACTTCAAAGGTGTAGAACGTGGTTATCGTCTGATTACCTTTCTTATACGTGGTAAAGCGGAAGATCATGCCAAAGGAATTATTCAGCGAAGCATCATTACCCTTGATCTCCTGTAAAGTAAGTGTGTACGCCATCGGCCCGACAATATTTTCCCCCGCCAGAACAGATGGCGCACTCTGCTTATTGTCGTTATCGAGGATATGATACGCGCCACCAGAGAAAAAATACTCTTTGCTGCCAGATGTTGCAATCGGCCAGTTATGAATATTCTCGCTCAGGGGGTCTGTCAAAATAATGTTTGCCTGCACGCTTGCTGTGGCCTGTGCGTGAGCGGTAGCCGTGACGTTAGGAGTAACAACTAAGTGATTGGCATTAACTTGCGCACGTTGGCTGGATCGTGCGTGAATGAATAGCGCCACGAAAGAGCTAAAGATGATCACAACCAAAAGCGCGGCAATGCCAACAACTTTGACTCGTTTTTTTGGGTCGCTCTTGAGGGTTGCCAGCAAATTTCTTGACAGTTTAGAACTGGCGGACGGTTTATCAGACCCGATAGAAGGCACGACCGGTAAAAATCCGGTCATGTACTTTCCTGGTTGGCCGACAACTGGTACCTGCACAATTTTCATCGCGTCGGTCAATTTTATGGTTGGGGCAGTACTACCCTGCTCACCAGTAATACGCAAGGCATCCGTAACTCCTGCCTGTGGAAATGGTGAAAGAGGACCCAATGTTGATGAAAGCACAGATTGCATCCCGGATGTACTCGTAGGAAGGGGCTGCAATTCCGGCAAAACTTGTGTTGTATTGGTTATGCTTGCTGTACCAGATGTAACTTGCGGCGAATTTTGTTCAGGCATGGCACGCTTTTCAGCAGTCATGGTTGAAAGTATCTCTGCCGTATTGGCAAGCTTAGCGGTTGGTCTCTGTGGTGATGTTACCGGTATTGACGACATCGCAGGAGCAAACAAGCCCCTTGTTGGCGTATCAGAAGCCAGAGCCAACGTGGCGGCAGGACGCAATACGCCGATTTTTTGTTCAGAGCGCAGGCGTTTTGACCACAAGGGAATAGCCCCGGTCGAGGGCTGGTTTGAAGCTTCCAATGCAGGGACGTTATCATTTGCCCCTTTTACCATAGCTGGCATCTGACTGGCAGGTAGTGCTATTTTCGCGGCAGACAGGGCTGCACGAAAGGCATTGGCAAAATCCTGGGCTTGTGCAAAACGGTCAGTCCTCTTCTTTGCCATAGCCCGCAAAATGACCTGCTCCGCAGCAAGCGGTAAATCGGCACGCAACGCACGCGGTGACGGCGGGGGCAATTGTACCTGTTGCGCCGCGATGTACACAGCAGTCGTACCAGGGAACGGCGTCTTCCCCGTCACCATCTGGTAGAGGATAACACCCAGTGAATAAAGGTCGGCTCGCCCATCAACTGGCTCGCCCAGCGCCTGCTCCGGTGCCATATAATCCGGCGCTACACAGGGGCCTGAAGCGCCCAGTAGAAGTTCCTGCGGTGGCAATCCCTCAGTCACGATGTTAATCAGCCCAAAATCGGTCACTAAAAGGCTTCCACCGGCAGCCAGCAGCACATTACCGGGTTTCAGGTTCCGGTGCGTCACACCGCGTGCTTGCGCGTAATCTATTGCGCTAGCCATCTGATCCAGGTAAGACACCAGGTCAGGCCATGATAATTGACCTTCTTTTACCAGCACATCCTGCAACGTTCCACCACTGCGATAGGGCATCACAAGGTACGCTGCCCCATCGCGCTCCGCGTATTCCTGTACAGGTAAGATGTTGTTATGCGTTAGTGAAGCTACAACTGGCATGTCACGGCAAAACCGTTGAGAAAACAGCGTGTGCTGCTCAGATGACAGAGTGGCTGGCGGCACCAGGACTTTCAGCGCAACAGGTTGCGGTAAGCCTATCTGTTGCGCACGAAAAACAATACCTGAACCACCCCGACCAATCATTTGCTGTACGGTACACGACCCTATTACTGTTCCATTCAAGGCTTCCGGGTTCATAAAACTTCCTCTAATTGTGCGTAATGAGCATATTGGTGAAAGCAACCTCAGTTCCTTTCAAATTCACCAGCATTCCGACTGTGCCGGTTGGAAAGGAACCATCCTGAGCGTTGCCTACTTTTTTCCCATTGACCGTAAATACGAAGTTTTTCCCGTTTTCAGAGACACTGACAATATTGACACTCTTTGGTCCATGTCCCTCTTTGAATTCATGACCAAAGGAAGCTTGCCAGATAGATTGCCAGGGCTGGGATTTGCTGCTGTCGTACTTCCAGAACTCGTATTTGCCGCCGTTCGTATTCGAGACCTCGAAACTATAGAAAGTAACTATCGTCTTCCCATGTTGAGTTACCGAGTTAAAACGGAAAATCAACCCGAACGAGTTGCTGCTCGTGCTATCGTTGCCTTTGATTTCTTCCATTGTCAGCGAATAGACCATCGCAATATTGAATGGCTTTTCCGCCAGTACGACCGCAACACCATTGCTCGCGTTATCGAGGATATGATAAGCCCCGTTCGCGAAAAATTCATTGGTGTTAATGGGGAAATTATGAATATTCTGGCTCAGAGAATCGGACAAAATAATGTTGGCCGTTGCTGTCGCCGTTACCTGTGCTGCCGCCGTGGCCTGTAAATTCGGTGTACCATTGACGGGAACAAGTGAGGAATTCGATGCTGTCTTGCCGGGGTGTCCGTAATGAAGATAGGCGAACACGCCAACAGAGCTTAAAACGACGAGCAGGGTTAGCGCGACAATAACAATGGTATGCAACGGTTTCGCTTTTTTGCTTTTTGCGCTAGCGGGTCCACCAGGTATTACGTCAGCTTCGGGTGTTTGTGGCAAAGACGGGAGTAAGCCGGTAACATATCTGCCCGGTTGTCCAGCCACTGGCATTTGCACAACTTTCATTGGCCCCGTCAACTTGACGGTATTGGAAGCGTTTTGCCCGTTGGGTGTTGCCAACGTGCCGGTATTTTGTTGCATCGCGGGCAACAGTTGTCCAGTACCATGCCTTCCAACAGTCGGTTGCGCTCCCGTGGTCGTGGGAAGCCCACCCGTAGCAGGGGACATCTGCCCAAAACCAGTCTGAAGTGTAGCTGGTTGCTGATTGGAGGCAACCGGCAATCCACCTGCTGGCGTCCCAAAACCTGCTGAAGGGTAGATACTAGTAGCGGTAGGCAACCCATTTTTCGGTGTCTGCGGCACGGCAGCATTGCCAAAGTTCGGCATAGCAGCCTGAGCTACTGGGAAATGCCCGGTACCAACAGTAGGAAACATTCCCGTTCTAGATAACAATCCCCCTGGACGCGGAGACGGAGAGGCACTAGCCGTCGCCGAAGCCGCGGCACTGGTAGCAGGTAATACACCTGTTGGTCTACTAAGTTCGCCGTTCGCGGCATTGTCAGGCATAGCCGCATTTGTTCCTGTTTGCCATTGCGGATCGAAGAGGCTGCGCGGAGTATACAGTTTGGACGCGGTAGCACCGTCGTTGTTGAAATCAGGCAAACCATAGGTCGAGCGGGCAGTTTGAGCGGTGGATGCCGGTGAGCTAATAGCGGCCCGGAACGCCTGCACAAAATCCTGACAACGCATGTATCTATCGGCAGAGCGTTTTGCCAGTGCGCGTAACATCACCTGTTCAGCTGCGATAGGCAGATCTTTACGCACGATACGCGGCGATGGCGGGGGCGATTGTAATTGTTGTGCCGCAATCTGCATTGGGGTCTCACCGATAAAAGGAGTCAGACCGGTGACCATCTGGTAAAGAATAACACCCAGCGAGTACTGGTCGGAGCGGCCATCTACCGCATCGCCAATCACCTGCTCCGGTGCCATATAATCGGGTGTGCCGACAGGAGCGCCCGCGCCCGTCAAACGCGCTTGCGGCGTCTGACCTTCGGTGAGGATTTTTACCAGACCGAAGTCAGATAACAGTAAACGCCCTTCCGGCGTAATCAAGACATTGGCAGGCTTGATATCGCGATGAACGACACCATGTTGATGGGCAAAATCGAGTGCTGCCGCCAACTGTTCGACATAACTCAACGCCTTCTCTAAGGGCTGCGTTCCCTCGCGCTCCATAACATCACGCAACGTGCCGCCACTAATATATGGCACAACAAGATACGCTAAACCATTTTGCTCTCCGTATTCGTATACAGGCAAAATATGGGGATGTTCCAAGGAGGCCGCGGCGTCCGTTTCACGCCGGAACCGCTCCAGGAAGGCAGCCTTCTGGGTCTGAGTTAGCGTTGTTGACGGCAACAATACCTTGACCGCTACTTGACGACGAGGCCGTGATTGTTGCGCCAGGAAAACCGCGCCCATCCCTCCTTGTCCGATAATCCTCTGGAGTGTGCAGGTCCCCAGGACGTTGCCAATCAATGATTCTGCGTTCATCAAAGCCTACCTCTTCTTGCTCTTAACGTTTTTTGCTCTCCTACTACTTTACTTCACCGCCCACTATCTCTGCTGGCCGTTAGCTTACCCAACTTAAGACCATGAAATATGTATGTACGTTTACATCTTATTCGACTTATGCCGTTCTGACAATGCATGACGCTTGTACACATGACCAAAGTAATGGTAGTCCACACGTATTTCACTACCAATGAACGGGCAACACGGAAAGGTTTGTAGAACGATAGGAGAAAAGGACCATCAAGCACCAATGCCCGGTAGGGACCGATTTATCGCGTCCGCCTCCTTATTTCACGATTATCCGCGCATCACATAGGATTGGGAACGCGGACGCCATATTTCACGATTATCTGCGCATCACATAGGATTGGGAACGCGGACGCGATGAATCGGTCCCTACCCTTCCCCGCGCATTTCGTGGGGTTCAGCATCCTCTTCGGCGTCAAGGGGAACTTCCTCATTGCCGACACGGACAACCATAGAGGGGACGGTGCGGCTCTGGATAATGATGCCGCGCAAAAGAGATTGTGAGGCTTGCGCAAGTAAGGGGCGTAATTTTGTCAAACGTTCGCGCTGCGTTTGTAATTGCATGCTGCGTTCTCGCGTGCGAGCGGCGACGTTGCGCTCGTTCAGCACGCCATCCGTCATGACGAGCGAAACTTGCTCCCAGATATCGCGGGCATCAAGCAGCTGACCAACGGCGGATTGTACCTGCTGTACCAGATCAATCGTCTGGTTCAGCACCATCAACAAATCGCCCTCAGCTAAATCAACGCGCCGCAACAGGCCGTTCAGAGACATTCCACGCGACCATGCCAGGGCAATGCCGTGGAAATCTGGCACAATACCAGGACTCATATGAATATTGGCCCGGTCTTCGATACCGCGCACATGTTGCACAACGCGCCAGAGTTCGCGCCGCACTTGCAATAATGGATTATTCAGTTGATCGCGATTATTCAAACGGCGGTCATTGTCGAACGTGAACCAGCTACAGACCTCGGCTAATTCGCCTGCCGAGAGGTTATCCAGTGCGCCAGCCATCATAAGCTCGATAATCAGCACGCCGGATGGATGAAAGATGCTGCGCAACAGACGCCCTTTGAGCGTTAGTTTATCATCCTGACCAATATAGCCCAAGGCCCGCAATGAGAAGATTGTACCGTCAAGTTCTGCCGCTCCAGCACGGCTGAGCGGGTATGACCCTATGACTTTGCGACGCCGCTCCAATGCTTGCGTCGCACCTTCTACCTGTTTGTCGCGTTTCTTATTTTCCTTACGGCCTTTAGAATACCGCAATTCCAGCTTTTCAAGGCGCTCTACCTCTCGCCGCTCCCACAGGATATAGCGTTGATACTCGCGGAGGCTAGATGCGCAGATACGGCGCAAGTGCTGCACATCGCCTGGCCGCCACAGGTTCAGCACGGAATTATAGCGTATGACAAACGAGCTGGTAACAGGCAACAATTCGCCGGTGATACGCTGAAACGAGCTTTCAAATGGCTCCCACGGCGAATAGGGAATAATCGCCGCGCCGCGTACATCCATGCCACGGCGTCCCGCACGTCCGGTCAACTGGCGATACTCGTTGGGAGTGAGCAGGCGCATCTCCTGCCCATCAAATTTACTCAAGCTACCCACCACAACCGAGCGGGCGGGCATATTCACGCCCAGTGAGAGCGTATCGGTGGCAAACACAGCCCGCAGGTGCCCACGCTGAAACAACGTCTCTACCAGCACCTTGAGTCCCGGCAACAGGCCCGCGTGATGGAAAGCCAATCCACGCGGAAGCAGTCTCGTCAGCGCATGTACCTGCTGGAGGTTGCGATCCTCTCGTGGCATTTGTTGCAACCAGACATCCACTTCCGCCTGAATCAAGGCTTGCTCTTCGGGTGAAGTAAACTGGTGCAGGGCTGCGCTCATAGCGCCCTCTTCTACGACGCGCCGACCCGGCAGGAAATAGAGGCAAGGCAACATATCATGCTCACCTAGCATTGTCAGTATCTCTCCCGGCAATGGGGCTTTGCGCTCCGATGGGCGAGCGGGTTTAGGCTTCTCTTGCAATGCCTCTGTGCTTTCATTTCCCACATTATTCGTCTGTTGTCGCGCCCTGCGTCGCTGGTTGCGTCGCTCCCAGACCTCATCTTCCCACGTCTCGTCTTCATCTTCTTCATCATCAAACGTATAGGTACGATTGCGACCCATCATGCGTGCCAACTTCGCCTCGCCACCCACGTTGGGGAAATGTTCGATGCGGTTGCCATCTGCATCCTGCACGAGATGCAATTTGTTATCGAGGAAATAATAATGCTCCAGAGGCACGGCGCGTTGTTCATGCACCACCAGAGAAATAGGCCGGTGAACACGGCTAATCCATTGCGCGAGATCACCAGCATTGCTGACGGTGGCGGAGAGACCGACTAGTTGGACATGCGGCGGCGAACAGATAATGGCTTCTTCCCATACCGGCCCGCGCTCAGCATCGCTCAAGTAGTGCAGTTCGTCAAAAACGACAAAACCCACATTTGCCAGCAGAAACGCTCTACTACTTGTAAAGGGCGTAGTATTGCTGCCCGCCAGATAATTACTGTTATCGGTGTCATCAAGGTCATTGGCATCATTGGCATCATCGGCATCATTGGCATCATCGGCATTATCGGCATAATCAACAATATCATTGTTATCCACGAAGCGGTCCGCGCCCTCTTCCAGCAGCATATTGCGGTAGACTTCGGTGGTCATGATGACAATGGATGCACGGCTGTGTTCAACAATATCGCCTGTCACCAGCCCGACAGCATCAAGTCCGTACACTTCGCGCAGGTCACGATACTTCTGATTAGAGAGCGCCTTGAGGGGGGTGGTATAGATAACACGCTGGTTGCGCTGCTGCGCCAGCCAGATGGCATACTCGGCCACCATTGTTTTGCCTGTGCCGGTTGGAGCGGCGACAAGAACGGAATGCCCTTCCGCAAGCTCATTAATAGCGTCTAATTGAAACGGGTCAAGAGGGAACGGGTAACGCGCTACAAACGTCTCTATTCCCGCCCTGGCATCACTCTCTGCCGCCGCGTATTTATCCATAACCTCAACTTTGTACTATAATGTCATACATCTTCGCCCCATTGTAACACGAATGTATAGAGTGAACAAGCGTGATAGCAGAAGGGCAGAACGCAAAACGTCCTTTTGGACTATTCAAACCAAATCTGTTATAATTTAGGAGAAACAAAGGAAAAGAACTATGAACCCGAAGCACTATTCAATGGTTATTCAGTGGGACCCCAGAGACAATATCTATGTCATTACCGTTCCCGAACTTCTGGGATGCAAAACACACGGTAAAACATATGAAGAGGCCATTCAAAACGCTCTTGAAGTTATTGAATTGTGGATAGAAGACGCGAAAAAGGCAGGAGAACCAGTTCCCCCACCCAAAGCCTTAGTAGCAGCATAAGTAAAACCGAAGAGTGGAACCTATTTACAATCCGCTTGACTGAACAAAAACACCAGTGGGCCTGACTCCCTTTGCGAGAGTCGGGCTACCTCATTACTTTTCAAAATGCTCGTTATAAAGCCCGTAGACAATCTGGGATGCCTGTACATCGCCCACCAGTTGTTCCAATTTGTCCTGACATACATCAACGGTTCGCATACGAGCCTGGATAAAATCGTGACGCACCGTCCCAACGGCCAACCCCGACTTGATGCGTTGCAATGCTTCAAATTCCATGTCAATCTGGCGGCGGATCCGGGCAACTTCGCTTTCGTTCATCATACTGCACTTTCCCTGTCGTGTAGTGATTATACCATTCCCACGTGCGTGGTCACTAGTATACCTCTGGCACAAATTCTAAAATAGCTGTATCTACAAGAAGGCAATACGCTACAAGCATCTATTACAATTATAAACCCGCTTACAGAGCAAGTTCGCGGGTTTTTCACTACAAATTTGGTACACCCCTCCCGTTAAAAAGAAGCGCCCGCTAAGATGCGTTATCTGCCAACAATACGTCCCAGACGGGGCTTAGCCAGTGCGACATAATCGCTCGTCTTCAGGGCAAGCGAACGATCCAGGCGTGCCGCGTTGAAGTATAATTCGTCATTCTCCAGCAGTGAGGGATCAACCACCAGTTCCAAATCCGGGTTAAACGAGAACGGCAGAATCGTACCCGCCACGCTGCCTGCCAGCCGTTCGGCGATATCCGCTGAGGCAAACGCAATGTATGTACCGTTCATCATAGCCTTGACAGCTTGCAAATCCACCTTCGCGTCACCCGGAACGACCGCGAGAATATAGCGAGTAATCTTTTTGCCGATCTTAACCATTAAAACAATACATTTAGCCGCCTGCGCCAGTGCATTCCCACGCATGGCGCTAACAAGTTCTGTACGTCCTTCCGGCTCATGTTCGATCAGCCTGTACTGCGCCTCATGCTCATCGAGCAAGGCAATCAGGTGCGTATAGGTGTCTTCAATGTGAGTTTGCATACGATTTTCTCCTTACAACGTCAAAGCTTTTTTCAATTGTTCTAGAGAGATGTTGCCGCCAGAACAAACAATGCCGACCTTTTTTCCCCGCAACTCGCCACGCAAACGGTACGCGGCGGCAAGCGAAGCAGCACCCGCGCCCTCGGCCAGTGTATGCGCACGCTCAACCATCCAGGCAACAGCCTGTAAAATCTCATCTTCACGTACCAGTATAAAATCGTTGAGCCATTGCTGCATGATTTGCTGCGGCAACTCGAAGGCTGCTCCCGTCGCCAGTCCTTCCGCCTGTGTGCGATTGGGTGCCTCTACCATGCTATGCTGCCGCCACGACTCATAAGCTGCCGGCGATGCCTCCGCTTGCACGCCTATCACACGAATAGCAGGATTGACCGTCTGTGCCACGATACAGGCTCCAGCCGCGCCACTTCCACCGCCGATGGGAACGATGATGACATCGAGATCCGACTCGTCCTCCAACATCTCCAACGCGCCCGTTGCCACGCCCGCGATGAGTAGAGGCTCGTTGCCAGAGTGGATATAGCGATAGCCATGTTCCTGAGCCAGCGACTCGCAATACTGTCTGGCCTCATCAAAGGTTGCACCATGAAAAATCACCTCAGCGCCCATACCTTGCATCGCCGCAACCTTGCCGGAGTTAGCATTTTCCGGTACCACGATACGCGCCTGCACGCCAAACAATTGTGCAGCGTAAGCCACCGACTGCCCATGGTTGCCGGTAGAAGCAGCAATCACGCCCTTTGACCGCTCGTCCGCGCTCAATCGTGAAACAAGATTGACGCCGCCGCGCACTTTGAACGCGCCCACAGGTTGATAATTTTCGTGTTTTATGTAAACCTCCGTCCCGATTAGCGCGTCTATCGCCGGATAGCGATGAAGCGGTGTGCGCTGCAAATACGGGCGAATTTGTCGCTGTGCCGATAGCACGTCGGTGAAGGTGGGAATGGGCATATCCATGTTCTATACTCCTTTAGTCATATCACAGTCATACCTGGTTGTCATTGTATTGCCCTATAACGCATAATGAAGGAAAACCACACGAAAGTAAAGGGGCAAAGTTATGACGACGACACCAGCCAATCCAGGCAACCTTAAAATAGAAGCCATTCGCCAGAGTGTACAGCACTCTTTTGCAGCATTGAACGAGCTGATAGATGGGCCATTAGCCGAAATAGACCTACAGAAATTGTACCAACCGCCAGCCGAGAACGAGTGGACAATTATGCAGAATCTTGCCCACGTGGCTGAGTTCATGCCCTACTGGGCCAACGAAGTCGCCAAACTGGTCGCCAACCCCGGCCAGAAATTCGGGCGAGTCATGGCAGACGAACGTCGCATCAAATTCATCAGCGACCACGAACATGATACGTTACCGCAAATTCGGTCTTTACTGCCCACCAGCTATGCCCGTCTCGAGGAAGTCCTGGGTACGCTGAAGGATAGCGACCTTGAGTTGACTGGCGTTCATATCAGATACGGAGAAAAATCCCTCGACTGGTTCATCGAAGAATTTGTGACGAAGCATATGAGCGATCATGTGGTACAGTTGAGAGAAGAGTTGCAGGGTGTGAGCTAGTTCGTGCGACGCTCACAATATGCCTCTGTCTGGTTAATGGTACGCTGTTGGTATCATTCTACCACAAGATGTAGAGTATATAGCCGATTTCTCAATAATGCTGTATTATAGAGGTACAATTACGGCGCCAAAGAGGAGAGATATCTGGTATGAGTGACGAGGACTACATCGGCCAGCAATTCGGCAGCTATATTATCATTGAATTAATCAATAGTGGCGGATTCGGCAGCGTTTTCAAGGCCAGACATGTGCATTTTGAAAATGATCCCATCGTCGCCATCAAGATTTTGCATTCCCATATTAGCTCGAAAGATGAACACGCACAGTTTATCACTGAAGCAAAACTTCTGAGGAAGTTTAAACACCCGCATATGTTACCGGTCATGGACGTAAACATCCAGAACGGTATCCCTTATATGATCACAGAGTACGCGGTAGGAGGTACACTAAGGAATCGCATCAATAAGCAGGCGGGTCAACCTTTCCCTATAGTTGAGGCAATCAGGATTATCACGCAGGTTGGCGAAGCTCTACAGTATGCTCATCAGCATGAGCAGCATGTTGTGCATTGCGACCTCAAGCCCGAAAACATCCTTTTCAATGCCACTGGTGATGCTTTACTGGCCGATTTTGGCATTGCGGTCATTCTGGGAACAACCGGAACCAAATTGCTAAGTAAGGGAGGCACACTGGGATATATGGCTCCCGAACAGTTTAAGGGGCTTGTCAGTCCGAAAATTGATCAGTACGCTCTTGGTTGTATCGCCTACGAACTGTTTGCAGGACGTCATCCATACAATCTTCAAGGAGCAAACGCACTCGTTGCAGAGTATCAGCATTCCCAGGTCGAGCCAGTTGCTCCCTCAACATACAATCCACAATTGCCAGCGCACGTCGAAATAGCAATTCGTGTAGCGATGGCAAAAGATCGCAATAATCGCTACAGCAACATAGCCGATTTTCTGGCAGCATTGCAGAACATGGCCCTTTCACAATCTGCCATACAGCCAATCACACAGCAAGCATCAACTGTTCCAGTTACATTGAGGCCACCTGTTGGCAACCACTCCAATAACCTCTCGCAAACATCTCCAGACCCAATTGAGCAACTCTTTCAAGAGGGAGTGCGAGCGAAAGCAAGTGGAAATATCGAAGAGGCATTTCGTATCTGGCAACAAGTAATAACCCAAGATATCACTGGGAAATATAGTACGGCTGCCCAAAACAGAATACAGGAACTCCGCCCAAAGATGATCCCGTTACGTCTCAAACAGGCGCGAAAAGCCAGTATGCAAGGACACTGGCAAGATGAGATTCGCCTGTGGAAAGATTTGCTTGCATTAGCACCGTCAGATCAGGACCTTGCACCCTTGCTCGAGAGACGACCACTAATGCTTGGCACGTATTCCAACAGTCCACAAAGCATCCAGCAGCGCCTTCAAATTGCACAACAAAACGAACAATTTACCTGGATGTACATAGACGCACAGAACCTCATACAGAACAATGATATAACTACCGCTCGCGCTCAATTAAAGAATCTATGGAGCGATGTTCCCTACTACGGCGATCCAGCAAATCTGGGTCAGATTGTTGGCTTACCTACTTCCATGAACTACGAACATGCCATTGCTACCGAACAGGTGCGCTTAGAACAGGAACGAGAGCAGGAAAGACTAGCTCAGCTGAAACAAAAGCAAGAGATAGATAAGCAAAGGCGAAATAATATTATTCTCATAATAGTAATAGGAGGAATAGTACTATTAGGAGCAGGAACAGGGGGAGTAGGAGTCGAAGTATGGAAAGTAGCAATAGGAGATGCAGGAGCAGTAATAGCTGGAGGGTTAATGGCTTCGGCAGTTATAGCAGGGATACTAGCGGGAATAGTACTCGGAGTAAAAGAAGCAAGACAAGTAGGAGTAGCAGAGACAGGATCAGTTGTAGTTGCTGTATTGGCAGGCATAGGAGGCGGGGGAGTAGCTGATGCATTAGGAGCGGGATTAGCAGCAGGAATAATAGAAGGATTATTATACGGAATAGTATCCATAGTACTTTTCATAGTAGTTTACAGAATAGTAGGCGCATTAGTAGGCGTAGTAGTAGAGGCAATACGCGAAAAATCTTGATAGCTTGTTAGGTCCCGTTTTATAGTGGTATCAAGCTAAGGGGTTGAGCATTATTAAGTGGATCTACCTTGCGCCGATGTATTTATAATAACGGATAGTATAAAGTAATATTTCATTGTACAGAAAACTCAGCTATAGTATGATGTCAGCAGAGGTAGTAATCAATATAGCTTAGCGTGGTTCTACACTGAGCGGAGACTATGCCGATGAAAATCAAAGACCTCATTGAGGAACTTCTGGCAGCAGAGGAACTCGCCGAACAGCAAGCTTTGGAAGAAGATAGAGGGTTTGCCGAAGGGTATCAAAAGGGCTTCATTGAGAGAAAATTGCATACGGCACGGAACATACTAGTAATTATCGTCAGTTGGCATTATCCAGATTTGCGAGATATGGCGAACCAAGGAGCCACCGGGATAAAACATTTTGAAGTCCTATGCGAACTAATCGGTCTACTTTCGGTTGCCCCTTCAGAGGAAATGGTGCGCTTTATACTTACTTCGCCGCTTGCCGCATAATACATGGGGGAAACACATCATGCCCGTTATCGAATGCCAGGAACTGACCAAAGCCTATGGCAAACATGCAGTCGCGCTCAATAATCTCACGCTCAGTATTGAGGAAGGATCATCTTTCGGATTGCTGGGGGAGAATGGGGCGGGCAAGTCTACGCTGGTGAAGCTGATTATGGGCTTTATTTTTCCTACGTCGGGACGTGTGCGTGTACTGGGAGAAGAGGATGTCACTCGCGCACACTCGCGTATTGGTTATGCGCATGAGCGGCCCATTTTAAGACACGCTTTACCGGACGAAAATATCTCACCTATCCTGGCAAGCTGGCTGGCCTGTGGGGAAAAACGAACGAAAAGCGGATACGGGATGTGCTGGAACAGGTTCACTTGCAAGAGGCGGCGGATAGAGCAATCGGCACGTATTCAAAATGTACCTCAAGCGTTGCGCGAGTTCTGGCGACTTCCAAGCATGGTTATTGCTCGTTTCACATTGGTCAGCTACATTCGTAGTGGCTGGATACTTGGGGATATCGTGCTGGTCTGGCTGCTGTATGCCATCTTCTTCCTCGAATTCGGGGGCAATGTGTTCTATTTCTTTGGCACCTCCGGGCAGGGATTGGGCGCTCTGGCAATACTCGGCACCGTGGTACTGGTACAACGAGCGATGAGTACTCGCGTCTATTTGCCATTGTCGCGCATCACTTCGCGCTCGGCCTATATGCGCGGCCTTGTAATTGCGACGGGTGTCCTGCGCATTCCTCTATTCTTGATACTGTTGATACTCGCGGCCAGCTACCATAATTTTTCGCCGCCACCGTGCATTGGATTCGAGGGCTGTATCTCCGGTGCAACATTCAGCAATATTCTCGTTGGAACGACAGGTTTGTTACTGAATTGCATAGTGATTTCCACGCTCATTGTCGCGATTTCCGCACCGATTGCCAAACGTTGGGTGCGCATTGCTGTTCTCGCGTGGTTTGCTGCCGTACTCTATTCCAGCACCAACCTGGGGCCAATCGCCGCCTTGCTGAAATTCACCAGTATCCCGCTCATACCACTGGCAACGTGTTATAGCTTCGGCACAACTGGCACCATTGGCTGGTCAGGTTTGCTGGCAATCGTAATTGAAGTTGGGTACATTGTTGTATTGACGCTGATGGGAGAATACTGGTTGAAACGGCGGGATTTAGTGCTGCAATAAATAGAAGGAGCAAATAGCATGACAGAACCAGAAATTTTAGCCGGGGCTGAACCCTTTTACGCCGAAAATGGCAATGTTGGCGTGCTGGTAGCGCATGGCTTTACCGGCAATCCGCAAAGTATGCGCTACCTGGCTGAGGGTCTCGCCAGCGCGGGTTACACCGTTGCTCTACCCAGACTCAGAGGGCATGGTACTACGGCGGCAGATATGGCAACTAGCACTGCCAGTGGCTGGATTGCCGACCTGGAACAGGCCAGCACGTGGCTCCAGCAACGCTGCGATACACTGTTCGTAACGGGCCTCTCGATGGGCGGCACGCTCACGCTCTTCATGGCGGGTCAGCACCCCGACCTGTTCAAGGGCATCATTCCCATCAATGCCATCGTGTTTAGCAACAATCCCGACCTCGCCTCGCTGGCCTTTATGTCACCCGCACCGCCCGAAGTACCCGGCGTCGGCAACGACATCAAAGCGGAAGGCGTGACCGAGCTTGCCTATCCGGTCGTTCCAGTGCCAACCGTCAAAGAACTGTTTACGCTGATGAAAGTCGCGGACGAAATGCTCCCGCGTATTGCCTGTCCTGCCCTCATCTTCGTCTCACGCGACGATCATGTTGTGCCACCGGTCAACGCCGAATATATTTTCGGGAAGCTGCCCAACCCCGATAAGCGCCTCGCCTGGCTCGAAAATTCCTATCACGTGGCAACGCTGGACAACGATAAAGACCTCATCCTGCAACAAAGCATTACCTTCATTCGCGAACACAGTTGAGCACATTTTCCAGGGCATTGTTGAGATAGGATAGAGGCCAGGACACCCGCAAGGGGAATGTCCCTACTATACACGATTGCCCTTTGTACGTGTATAGTAGGGACATTCCCCTTGCGGGTGTCCTGGCCTCCTGATAACCCTTTTCTTTCTCGATTGGCTGCATGATACTCAAATCGTCTTTTTCAGCATTTACGCTGTTTTTCTCCGGTTAGACCGGAGACCAGAATGCAGCGACCGGGACTGCAAATTCACGTCCCTGGGTACGACCAGCCTGTGCCGAGGGTTCGCGAGTTGCGGGATCAAGTGGGTTCATTCCTATAGCAGATGTAGATGCAGCATCGGGCGCAATCACCAGCACCTGGCTTCCCTCTCGTTGCAGTGATGCGACCTCCGCATCAAGTCCAGCCCCCAGGTAATTCGCGTTTGCTCCCAGTGGATTCAGGATCAAAATGCGATCATAGCCCTTTGCGAGGTCTGCATTCGTCGCCGAGCGTACTCCGCCATCCATGTAGCGGTGTTCTCCAATGGTCACAGGCGGCCAGATGCCAGGAACAGCACAACTGGCCGCGACAGCATCAACCAGATTGACCCCCGACCCTCGATCCATGATGTATTCCGCGCCCGTCTCAGTATCTACCGCGACAATTAGCAGACGTTGCCGCGGCCATTCATGAACGGGAAGGCGAGACTCGATGATAGTACGGCGCTCGGCTTCGGGGATCGTCGGAGCCGCCAGTGCATACACCCCCATACGGGCACGCATCGCTTTCATATCAGTACCCGCTCCGGCTATCGCCTGGCTGAACGCCTCCATCATCTGGGCGGGATCGAATGCCACCATACGCTCCTTCGACTGCTCGGTCGGTATCATTTGAGAAGCGAAAAGGCTCTCGATATCGGTGCCACTGGTGATTTGAGCCCCAACCACAGATCCAGCAGAGGTTCCGATGATAAGGTCAGCCCCCTGCACATCCACACCTGCGTCGTGCAAACCTGTGAGAATGCCCAACTCCCAGGCAACGCCAGCCACGCCTCCTCCTCCGAGAACCAACGCTCGTGTACCTGTCTCATTCGATTTCATCAAAGTTCTCCCACAAAATACTGTATCAATCAGAAGAAGATGGTCCAGTTGTCTGATTTCTTGACAGGACCTCTTCCCTATTTTATCACCTGATTTCTTGCTCTGGTCGCGGGGTGCGCTAAAGCGGACCCCTACATGTTTGCCTGTACTTCAGCGAGGCGACGATTGAGGAGGGCGCGTTCAACAGTATTCTGTGCAAGATTCAGCGCCTGACGGTATGCTTCGGAAGCGGTTTGCCAGTTTCCGGCGCGGCGCAGGAAATCGGCGCGGGTAGCGTGGAACAGATGGTATTTTTTCAGGTCGCCTGTGGCATCGAGTTCATCCAACATTTCAAGACCACGTGCCGGTTCGCTTGCCATTGCGACGGCGACAGCCCAGTTGAGTCGCACGACGAGCGAAGGATGTCTTTTGACCAGTTCGCTGTAGAGCATGGCAATTTGTAGCCAGTCGGTCTCTGCGGGACAAGAGGCCTGTGCATGTAGAGCGGCGATAGCCGCCTGTATCTGGTAGGTACCGGGTTGGTGCATATGCAGCGCACATTCCAGCATCGCCGTGCCTTCCGCAATCGCGGCTTTGTCCCACAGGGAACGATCCTGTTCTTCCAGAACGACCATCTCACCCTGTGCATTTACCCTGGCGTCACGGCGAGAATCGTGCAAAAGCATCAGCGCGAGCAATCCCATCACCTCTGGTTCCACTTGCAACGATGGTTCATCGGCCATCAATGCGATCAGAGCGCGGCACAAACGGATAGCCTCAGCACACAGATCGCGACGCATGAGCGTATTGCCCATACTGGCGGTGTAACCTTCATTGAAAATGAGGTAGAGAACTACCAGCACACCATCGAGCCGTTCGGCAAGCCGTTCAGCAGTAGGCACCGCGTAGGGGATACCGGCGGTATGCGCAACATGTGGGCCACCGCACACTTCCATTGAATAATCGCCAATCTGGTACACTTTAACGATGTCGGCATAGCGTTCGCCAAAAAAGGCCAGCGCACCCTGCTTTAATGCTTGCTCCAACGACATCACTTCCATCTGTGTTTGCAGGTCGCGCTCGATCTGCCGGTTCACTATACCTTCCACACGCAGTATCTCCTCGCCTGTGAGCTTCTGCGGATGGGAGAAATCGAAACGGAGACGCTGCGGCGTGATGTTGCTGCCCAGTGACAACCAGACCTGCTCCGCTTCAGCATCTCGCGGCGCATCGCTATCGCCAGCAAAAACGGTGACAGAGATTCTTTCTTGCTCCAATCCCAGTACAGTGGTAAACCATTCCAGCGTCCAGCGCAACGAGTCTTGCTTCCAGTAGTCTCCCAGCGACCAGAAACCGAGCATTTCAAAGAAAGTGAGATGGCTGATATCACCCACTTCCTCAATATCGTCAGTGCGCAAACATTTTTGCACATTCGCCAACCGTCGTCCTTTGGGATGTGTCTCGCCCAAAATATACGGTACAAGCGGATGCATTCCCGCCGTCGTAAACAACACAGTCGGGTCGTTTTCAGGCACAAGCGGAGCTGATGGAAGAATCGCATGCCTCCACTCCCTGCAAAACGTGAGAAATGCCTGTCGTAGTTGGTCTCCTGTCATTGTTTTCCCTCCTGTAATTCAATGAATACAATTCGTAAACAAACAAAAAGCCCGCCCTCAGAACGAATCTGAGGACGGGCAGAATACCCGTGGTACCACCTCTGTTGAAGTCGTGAGACTTCCACTCTACATCCGGCTCCGCAATATTTGCGAATTTGTATTTTCTACAATATGCGACACCAGATGGCCCGGTTAATGGTGGGCTGCCAGAAAACCTCCAGGGTGGCCCGCACGTCTATCACTTTGTTGAGCTTTCACCATCCTCAACTCGCTGCTCATGACTGACGTACTTCATCCCTTTCACGGGTTCTTGTTTCATTTTTTAGTAGTATAGCATGATGGGAAGTGAGGGTCAATGTGAGAGCCATAAAAAATTTAGCCGCCAAAGGAAGTTAAAGTGGATAAGGCGTTTATACAACGACGAAGACTTTCGGATTGTCGTGCGCCCTTATCAGGTTCCCAGTAGTTTTCTACAAAATCAGTTAATCGCGCAACATACAGAGGGCCAACTCTGGCACCACTACCCTGTTGAGGAACAATATCTTCGCGGATACTTCCTTTTCGACTGCTACGTGCAATATTAATTAAGGTCCGCTTTGGATCAGGATCAGTTTCTACTTGAAAAGGGATTTTTGATAGGCTCACCGATAAAAATCGGGCCATACTCTCCCTATCAGCTAAAAGCCACGCTTCAATCGAGCGCACAACAACCCGAAAACGCATTCCTCGGGAGGGTTGTGGCATCCAAACTGATACTGCCTGTGATGGACATTGAGCATCCTGATCTAAGTCAACCAGCACAAACCACGGTTCAAAATGCGCGGCTTTATTATAGGAAACTGAACTTTTTAATAGACGAACTTTACCGCTTCTCCCATACACTCTACCAACATCTAAACCTGCGTGTTCGAGCAATTTTATAGCCACTGGCTCATCCATTGCCCCTTCTACAAGAACGTTAACAGGCATCATTACAATATTATCACTCCACTACTCTCCAAAAAATGAAAGCTGTCCTGCTTTTGGCGGACGTGTATGTGGCATAATTGCTTCCCCGATAGGAATGCCAGCATCTAACAGCAGCTTAATTTCTGTGACATTTGCACCGACATCTACTTTTGTTCCACCGCTAGCAGGGCGCAATAAGAGTACTTCATTAGGCCCAATACCCGGATCCCCAAGTAGATCACTACTATGTGTACTTACCAGGATTTGACGTGCCTGTTTTCTTTGTCCTTTTTGAATAGAAGCCATCATCTCTGGAATATGACTGGCTACTTCAGCATGTAAAGAAAGCTCCGGTTCTTCCAGAATCAAAGGCCCATTACCATCAAGTAAAGCCCAGAGCAATCCCATAAGTCGCAGCGTGCCGTCAGAGAAATCCGCTTCTGTTTGCCAGGCACCTTTACTTCGCCAGTGGTCATATTTCGCCCTTAGATGGGGAACACCACGGTTATCTTTGTATTGAGTAAGTTCCTCAAGCTGAGGTACTGCAACTCGGAGTGCATCCTGAATACGGCGTAATCGGGACTCCTGGGTTCTCTTTGGTGCATCTGCTATTTGTTCAAGAAAATCGCCGCCAAAAGGATCAAATTTTCGTCCAACAGAACGCTCTGGATCACGAATGAGTTGAGGTACAATATGATAGTAACGGATAGTATTAAAAAAATCCGCGATTTCCCGAAAGTCGCGATTTGAATTAATTTGTTCTAAATGAGTTTGACGTAAAAGTTCCCTGTCATTTTTATCTTGTTCATCAGGGCGGCTGAGGATAAGCTTGTTAGACTTCCAGACTTGTTCCTCCTTCAAGTATGTCCGAGAATTATTATCCTGTACTATTCCAATGCGATAGCGCCAATCAGCGCTATCTGCGTCTTCAATCTGGACATCAATCACGATATCAGGGTTACGACGCGCTGCTAAACTCCGTAAACGTGAAACGCCTCCACGGTCGGCCACAGCTTTTTCAAGTCCTCCCCCGACCCGTACAAGATCTCGTAAGAAACGGAAAGCATCCAATAAATTGGATTTACCAGAAGCATTTGGCCCCACAAGAAACATACGTTGCTGAAGTGGAACATCAACACGAGTGAAGTTCCGCCAGTTCTCAAGGTGGACCTTAGAAAATTTCACAATTCATTTCCTTGATATTTGATGATGTGCTAATGCAGTTTATTATATCATCATTCTATTCGATGTCCAGCATTTACCGTAACTGAAACACCCAATTACATGGGCTCTCCATCCGTCTGGGGGATTTTGGTGAAGCAGGAGCAGCTTGAGCGCGTCCGCGTCCCTGTACCACCTGAATGCAAGGCCAATGGGACGGATACGGACGCGCTCAAGCTGTCTCTACTTTCACCCACGAGGAGATTGACCCATTACATGGCAGTAATCATCCCAAAGAGGCCATGCAGTTCATTCTTGATACCGGCGGTGAAGAAAAGCTGGTTGGTCTGGCCGCCCTGACCACCAGTGCCAAAGGCTAACGCCCAGAGATGACCATTGACAAGCGGCTTGTTAGAGCTATTATTCAACGTTCCCAGGAACGCGCCTGTCGTGGGGTCAAAGGCATGAATGCGGCCATTGCCAAAATTGCCGACGAGTAAATCGTTGCTGAACTGCCCATAATTGGCAGGAGCTAATGCCACGCCCCAGGGCAAATTGAGCTTGCTGTGTGAAATGAGTCGCTTAATGAAATTGCCGTTGGTGTCGAAGATATCCACAAACCCATGACCTATGCCTGCCACGCGATCCTGTCGCGCATACATGACGTAGAGATTGCTGCCGATGAGTTGGATATTGAAGGGTGCGTAGCCTGCCGGAATGCCTGTATCCTTGAAGGAGCCTTGCAAGGTGGCAGGAGCAAATTTCTTATTGAAGACATCAATGGTGCCAGTAGCGAAATTTGCTGCATAGAGAAAAGTACCGGACTGGTTGCTGCCGATAGCAAGCCCGGTGTACACAGCCTTGCCGGCGTTATTCACGGCAATGATGGCATGGGTCGCGTCTACCCCTGAACTCCAGCCTGAGATCGTGCCGTCGAGAGAGTCAAACAGGAAAAGGCTCGCACCGGATTTCCCGTTCTCCGAGACAACAAAGCCTGATGTACTGTTGAAGACGGTGCCGGTAGGTGTACCAACAGTGCCACCAGGAGCAGGTGGAACCGTGACGACAAGTGACTGTGGCTGCCCACTGCCATTATAGAGCGTAGATAGGCCGGTTCCTTCGTCCGAGACCCAAAAAGGACTGCCCGGAGCAAAAGATATACCCCAGGGGTTGACTAGGTTCGGATCGGTGAACTGCGCCTTACCTGAAATGTCAGAGACCAAATTGGTCTGCTGGTAGAAACCGCCCGAAGTGGATCGAGCGGAGGCCGTAGCCGGAAATAACAACAGCAGGAGTACGGCGAGCGCGTAGAAAGTAACCAGATACGGTGGTCGTGTAAGAAATGGATAACGGTGCATCTTTTTCCCTCCCTGTAAAAGACACGAGTACAAACGACTGCCAATGTGGATGTGCGTTTTGCGGAGCATTTCCCGAAGGAATTCTGGAATACTAGAGGTATATACGTGAAGAAGTTACATGTATTCCATTCTTCCATTTTTCTCTTGCATATTTTCCCCATCTCGTATATACTACAGGTGGCACAGAATGTTTGACTGGGGGGCGGACGCGATAAATCGGTCCCTACGGTTGGCACAGAATGTTTGACTGGGGGGCGGACGCGATAAATCGGTCCCTACGGTTGGCACAGAATGTTTGACTGGGAGGCGGACGCGATAAATCGGTCCCTACGGTTGGCACAGAATGTTTGACTGGGAGGCGGACGCGATAAATCGGTCCCTACGGTTGATAGAGGGTGTGCCGACAAAGAGAATATATCCTCCAGCGATGATGAAGAGGAGTAGCCTGCGGTGGGTAGCAGCGAGCCGGTAGAGGGTGCGAGACCGGCAATCCGTAACGGGTGAAGGGCGCTTCGGAGTTGGATTGAATGAGTGGCTTCACCACGTATGGTGAAGAAGCAGGGTGGAACCGCGCATTATGCCGGAGACAAGAGTGGCCCCAGGCCCATACTGTCATACAGGCATATATTCGTCCCTGGGCGTAATCATTTGAACGCCTGGGGTTCTTTTTTTAGAGGAGGAGTCACTCATTATGACACAGACTGAGAACAGGCCAGAGGTGCAGGAGACACCGTTCGTCCCCATTGAGAAGATCGTCTCGCTCTGCAAGAGACGCGGTTTCGTCTACCCCAATTCGGAGATTTACGGCGGCGTATCGGGCATTTACGACTTCGGGCCGCTCGGCGTGGAACTGCGCAACAACATTCGCCGCTACTGGTGGTGGTCAATGGTGCAGAACAATGACAATGTTGTTGGTATCGAGGGTAATATCATCACCCATCCACGAGTGTGGGAGGCCAGCGGGCATGTCGAGAACTTTGTTGATCGGCTGGTAGACTGCAAAAAGTGCAAACGGCGGTTCCGCGTTGACCATCTGCCACCGGAGAATCTCGCACAGAACAAATGCCCCGTCTGTGGCGGCGAATTGACCGAGCCACGCAAGTTTAATCTGATGATGGAAACGTACATCGGCGTGGTCGAGGGCGAGCGTATGAAGACCTACCTGCGCGGTGAGGCGTGCCAGAACATCTACCTGGATTATGATAATGTCCTCAAATCCTCGCGTGTGCAAATTCCCTTTGGTATCTGCCAGATTGGGAAGGCGTTCCGCAATGAGGTCACGCCGGGCAACTTCCTGTTCCGCCAACGCGAATTTGAGCAGTGGGACTTGCAATTCTTCGTGCATCCGAGCGAGATGCAGCAGTGGTTCGATTACTGGAAAGAGTTCCGTTTCGAGTGGTACAAGGGCATTATCAACCACAAGGACCGTCTGCGTTTCCGCGCACACGGCACCGACGAACTGGCACACTACGCCAAACAGGCATTCGACATTGAATACCAGACTATTCTTGGTTGGCAAGAGTGGGAAGGCATTCACTGGCGGCAAGATTGGGACCTCTCGCGCCACAGCGAGTATAGCGGCCATGACCTGAGCTATACCGACCCCAACACGAAGGAACGCTTCATGCCCTGGATCGTTGAAACTTCCGGCGGCGTTGACCGCACCTTCCTGAACTTGCTGCTGGATGCTTACGAAGAGGAGCCAGACCCGAACGGCAAGGAGCCACGCACAGTGCTGCGCCTGCATCCCATGCTCGCGCCGGTCAAGGTCGCGGTATTGCCATTGCAGAAAAACAAAGAGGAACTGGTGACGACGGCGAAGGATATTCACCATCGCCTCTCGCGTCTGATGGTTTCACAATATGATGATGTCGCCAACATCGGGCGTCGCTACCGCCGTCAAGACGAAATTGGTACACCTTACTGCGTAACTATTGACTTCCAGACGCTGGAAGACCAGACTGTTACCGTGCGCGAGCGCGACCAAATGACACAGATTCGTCTTCCCATTGACGAACTGCCCATGTACCTGCTCGACCACGTAGCCTGGCGCTAAGCGGAATAGCAACAAAAAACAATGGCGGCATGCGAGCATGCCGCCATTGTTTTTTGTTGGTGTTATACTGCCTGCCAGACACGCACTGTCCGGTCATGGCTGGCGCTGGAGATATAGCGGCCATCGGGCGACCACGCGACATCGCGCACCCATTCGTTATGTTCGTCATAGGTGAAAAAGGTACGGCGGGTAAAGAACTCGCGTCCACTACTGGCTTCCCAGACCTGTACCGTCTGATCATTGCTGGCGGATGCAATGCGGGTGCCATTGGGCGACCACACCACGGCATTAACCCATGAGCTATGCTCCCGGTGTGTAAAGACGAAACCGCCGGTTGTCGCATCCCACACCTGCACAGTATTATCCCACGAACCCGAAGCGATTCGTTTGCCATTGGGTGACCACGCCACCGCACACACTTTATCCGCGTGACCACGATACGTGAAGAGCAGTGAACCGCTCTTGCTCTCTTTGGGTCGCGGCGGGGATGCCAGCCAGACCTGCACCGTGCCATCATCGCTGGCTGACGCAATAGTGGTGCTATCAGGCGACCACGCGATATCATTCACATTGCCATCATGCCCATAGTGGGTATACAATCTGTCGCCGGTAGCGGAATCCCAGACATGAATAACCTTATCATACCCACCTGACGCTATACGCTTGCCATCGGGCGACCATGCGACACTGGTAACGATATTCGTATGGTTATAGTAAGTGAAAAGCGTACTGCACGTCTGCGCATCCCATATATGTACCGTTGTGTCGGCCCCGGTCGAGGCGATACGGGTTCCGTCGGGCGACCACGCCAGAGATTTCACCCATTCACTGTGACCGCGATAGGTCAGCAGCGAATCAGCGGGGATGGCCTGCCAGATCCGTACCGTGCAATCACCTCCACCGGAAGCGATACGAGTACTGTCGGGCGACCAGGCAGATACTAATGCTCTTCCATTATGCCCGCGATAAATACTGAGCGTGATGCCAAGCGTCAATGAGGAGTTAACCGGGGGAAGCGGTTGCGTATTTGTGCATGCGGTGAGCAACGAAGGCCGCCCTTTACTGATGGCAGTAGCTCGCTGCATAGCGATCCGTTGTAGTTCTTGCTTGACGGTCAGTGCGCTATCGGGTCGTCGGGACTCATCCAGGTCCACCATACGTATAATCAGGTCTTCAAGCGCAAGTGGCGGCGGCGGATTTTGCAAGCGTAGAGGCGCAAAGCGGAATGGTGAGCGTGACGGGTCATTGCCTGAGAGCAACTGGTGGAGGGTCGCACCAAGGCTGTAAATGTCGGAGCGCGGAGTGGTTTGCGCTTTGCCATATTGTTCAGGCGCAGCATAGCCCACCGAGCCGAGATTAGCGGTGTCGCGTGCCTGCCCCGGCTTAAAGTGCCGCGCTATGCCAAAGTCAAACAGGTAGAGATGACCAATGGATGTGAGCATGATGTTTGCCGGTTTCAGGTCACGAAAGATAATCGGCGGTTGGCAGGTGTGCAGGTAATGTAGAATGGTGCAAAGCTGCACGCCAATATCCAGCACTTCATCTACTGGCAACATGCGCGTACTACCTTGCGGCGCGTACCTTCTCGAAGCACCTGTTGCAGGAATTTTGTTGAGGTATTCTTCCAGCGTCTCGCCCTCGATAAAATCCATCACGAGATACCAGCGACCACGATCAAAAAAGTGGTCGTAGGTGCGCGGCAGATTGGGGTGCAGCAAGCCAGCCAGCAACATCGCCTCTCGTTTGAAGGACTCCGTCGCCTCCACAATCTCTTCCGGTCGCAAACCACTCTGATGCATTTCTTTGACCGCCACCAAACGATTGCCAAACTGCGTATCTTCAGCTTTATAGACAGCTCCCATACCGCCCTGTCCGACCTGTACCAGAATACGATAGCGTTGTTTGAGTAAGTGACTGGGTAGTAAATGCCCGGTCAACGTTCCCTGGTCCGAAGGTGCATTACTGGAATGTTGGCGCAACAAAGCAACCTCTTGCAGAGATTGCCCGCAAGAGATGCAGAATTGCGCCTGTGGTCTATTTACCGAGCCACACACGTCACAATACAGGGTAGCTGTGACCATATTTCTATCTCCATCTGCATGATGATGGCGACGCGCTCAAAATATTCTCTATCTACAGCATGGTCTCCCTCCTATTTTAACATATTTTCGCCGAATTGGGAGATAACTATGCTCCGATGTATCTTATCCGACCTGATATTCGTCTGTGTTGTATATAATAGAATAGAGATACTCAATGACTACAGATCAGAACGATAGAAAGTTTTAATAGAGACATGACACGTATCCTTACTTATAATATTCTGGTAGGAGCCACGCGCCGCGTGAACCAGTTGACTTCCATGCTACGACCGGCAAATCCCGATATCATCGGGCTGGTCGAGGCCAATGACCCCCATGTTGTGGACACCCTTGCAGAACGATTGGGTATGCAAGCTGTGATGAGCGCACGGGGCGAACACTCACAAGATTGGCAGGTGGCCTTACTCACTCGCCTTCCGATCATATACAGCAAAACGCATACGCATAATGGTGTACTGGCAAAGCCAGTGTTGGAGGTTTGCGTCGAGGAAGAGAATGGACAACAATTGGCCGTCTTCGTGATGCATCTGTCAGCAGCATTCAGCAAGAGACGCGCCGGTGACAATATTCGTCGTCGCGAGATACAAGAAGCCTTGAACATCATGGCGCACAAACAGGGAACACCACACCTGCTATTGGGCGATTTCAACTCGCTCGCACCCGGCGACGCATTTCAAGCGAGCAATCTCTTGCGCTACCTCGTCAATATAGATAAGTACTACCGGAAAAACCCGGCGTCCGTCGAGGGGCATCCGTACCTGAATTTTGTGGTGCCAGCCTCATTGCGCATCTTCAACCCGCTCCTGCGGCTCATTCCCAGGAGTAAGCCGCTCACATTCTTCTTTGACCGTGCCGCCGCCATCTACGCGCCACGTGGCACCATCTCATTACTGGGCAGCGCGGGCTATGTGGATTGCTTCCGCCGTGCAAACCTGAGCGATCCAGGTTTCACCTGTCCGGCAGCAGCACCCGCCGGTCGCATAGATTACCTTTTTGCCAGCCCGGAGCTAGCCGCTCGCCTCGACACGTGCGCAGTTCTCTCCTCCGGCGAAAACGTCACCGGCGAACATGCGAGTGACCACCTGCCCGTGATAGCCAAATTTGGCGAGCCGGTAAAGTCGCATGAATTAAAAGCAGCTGCTATCCCTGACTCGCATCAATTTACATGCACGCAAACGCTGGTGAACATTCCTTGACTGCCGGATTAGACAAATGCCACGCTGTTCGGGAAGAAATATGCTGTTCTTTTAATTATGTAAAGTGGTTTGTTTGAGTTAGAGCGAGTTTCTCCGCAATGTCAGGGCTTTTCGCATCTTCACCAGAAGGAACGTGCATATGAAAAAGATGTACAGATATCTAGCCGGGCTCCTGTTCTTATGGTCATTATCGCTCGCAGCATGCGCAGGACCATCAGGAATTACTGTTAGCCAGGGGAATCCATCAGCGACATCCAGCGGCTCTCAGGTGCGAGGAACGGCAGAAGAACAGCAGCTCGCACAGAGCCTGTTCAAGCAGATTAATCAGGACCGCGCCGCGAACGGTCTTCCCCCACTGGCGTGGGAGCCAAAGCTGGAAAACAGCGCACGCCAGCATGATCTCGTGATGGCAGGTAGGTGTGGACTGATGCATCAGTGTCCCAATGAGCCAGACCTGGGAACACGCATAAGCAGTCAGGGTGTGCAATGGCAAACCGTGGGCGAGAATATCGGAGAAGGTGGGCCTGTCATGACAAATAACGATGCCCAGAACATGGTCATGAGGCTTCACCAGGGCATGATGGGCGAAAAGCCACCCGATGATGGTCATCGTCGCAATTTGCTGAGCCAGGATTTCCATCGTATCGGCATCAGCATTTACATAGATGCCAATAATACCCTCTGGCTCACGGAGGATTTCGCCAATTAGTTCCGGGAGTCATTCCTACCCTCCCAAAGGGACACGAAATAGCCAACGCTCCGTTTCTATGCTATGATAAGCTCCATCACTTATCAATCTATGGAACGCGAGGAAACGTTGTATGAGTCCACAGCCAATCACACAGAACACGCTTTTTTATGGTGACAACCTGACTATCTTGCGTGAATATATCCCCGACGAGAGCGTTGACCTGATCTATTTAGATCCACCATTTAACTCGAATCGAAATTATAATGTGCTGTTCAAAGACGAAAGCGGCAGCGATAGCGAAGCTCAAATTACCGCCTTTGAGGATACCTGGCATTGGAATGGTGTCGCGGAACAAACTTATCACGCTCTGGTAACAGATGGTCCCGAACACGTAGCGAAAATGATCGGGGCATTGCGTGATTTCGTTGGCACAAATGAGATGATGGCCTATCTGGTCATGATGGCAAGTCGGCTGGTAGAATTGCATCGCGTGCTGAAATCTAGTGGGAGCCTTTATTTGCACTGTGACCCGACTTCCAGCCACTATCTGAAAATAATACTCGATACTACCTTTGGACCTGAACATTTTCTCAATGAAATTACGTGGAAACGCACAACTGCACATAACGATCCAAAACGTTATGGGCGCATACAAGACCGCATATTATTCTATGCAAAGTCCAGCAATAAGACATTTAATCATGCGCCTGGTTCCTATTCCGATGAACAGCTCAGTCGTTACAAATACCAGGATGAGCAAGGACCATTTCGCGCAGAAAATTTGACAGCACCGCATTTTTCCCCGACACGTACAATTGAATGGCGCGGTACGCATCCTGGTTCAAATCGTCAATGGCGATTTTCTCATGATGAGCTGGAGCTACTCTACGGTCAGGGGCGTATTCTTTTACAACGGGATGGTAGACCACGCAAAGACGGCTATAAAGTATACCTGGATGAAGCCAGCGGCCCCGCTTTACAAGATATATGGACTGATATAGAGCTTGGCCCCACAGCTGGGGAACGATTGGGCTATCCTACACAGAAACCGCTCTCATTGCTTGAACGTATTATCGCAGTCAGCAGTAACCCGAATGATATCATTTTGGATCCGTTTTGTGGCTGCGGAACTGCAATAGCGGCAGCACAGAAGTTAGAGCGCAAATGGATAGGCATTGATATTACGCATTTGAGCATTGCATTGCAAAAGTACCGCCTTGAAGCGATGTTTCCAGGCATTCAGTTCGACGTAGTTGGTGAACCACAGGATGTAGGGGCGGCAAGACATCTGGCACAGAGCGATCGCTATCAGTTCCAGTGGTGGGCGCTCTCGCTTATACGCGCCAAACCACTGGGCGGTCAACAGGGCAGTAAGACCGGCAAGAAGGGCAGCGATAAAGGCATAGATGGTGTCATCACCTTCATAGACGATAACAGCGACAAACCAAAACGGGTGTTAGTACAGGTCAAATCGGGTCACGTAAAATCAGGAGATGTGCGTGATCTTGTTGGTACTGTACAGCGAGAAAATGCTGCCATTGGTGTGCTTATCATGCTCGAAACGCCTTCCCCTGCTATGATGACCGAGGCGATTAGCGCGGGCTATTATCATGCTTCTGGCTGGAATAGAGAGTATCCCCGCATCCAGATACTGACGATTGACGAACTTTTGCATGGAGCAAGCGTCCAGATGCCGCCGCAATATGGGACATTTAAGCAGGCCAAAAAGGTGCGTGAGGTTGTCAGCGAGCAACCGGAGTTGGAGATGGTTGAGTGAAATACATTACCTCCCATCCAGATTCTCAATAGCATTTTTTAACGTGAGCAAAACGTTGTTGAGCGTGGTTGTTTGCGTTTGCATCGCGGTTGTCTTTTGCTGCTCGGAACGCACGAAACGAGTGTAGGGTGCAATTGCATCCTGTACCCGACTGGTAGAGGCATTCAGTTCTTTGTGAAATTGTTCGTGCATGGCATTGTGCAAGCGCGTGCGCAACTCATGCATTTTCTCATCAAAGTCACGTTTGGCACGCGCACGTTTCGCGGGAATGACGTAAAGGCCAAGACCAAGCAGCACCATGCCTGCAAGAATACCGCTCACGTCAGCCGCAGCAGTGCCAACAAATGCGACGACTGCAGCCCCTAAGCCAATGCCACCAGCGCTCGCAGTGGCGGCAAGCGTAACCGCGCTTCGTAAGTCTTGAGAGAGGGCAACGGCCTCGGCTTGCCGATCATACGTTTGTACAACAGTATTTGCGGTGCGGGCAACCGATTGCAGTAACGAGCGGCGGTTATAGTCGAACTGTCTTCCGACCGAGCCAATCATCTCATCATCACGTCGTACACTCACCTGTCGGCGGCGTTCCAGATATTCCATCACATCTTGCCAGAGGCGATGCTCATGTTCCACCAGCCAGTCAATGAGTTCCTGCACTGACTGGTCAATGCGTGTTGCACTATCACCCGTAACATCACGTTCAAACTCTTCACGTACCCGCTTCCCCTGCACAAGATCAAAGAGGCGTCCCAAACGAATCGTGTCATCAAAGAAACGATCACCGCGCCCGCGCATGTCCAACACAATATTTTCAATCTCACCTAAACGATGGGTGAAATTCTCTTCCATATCTTCGCGGTACAACCGCAATTGTTCATCTATTGCCCCCACTGTTCGCGCATCCTCAGCTAATAACGCGGCACGCCTTTCCACTGATTCCTGGGTTTGCGCCAGCAGCCGTTGCATCACACCGAGCGGACTGAGCAGCTTCAAACGAATGCGTTCGGCCTCGTCCAACGTGCGAAAAAGATAGGCTTCGAGTTCTCCAAAACGGCTGCGTTGCCACAACTGAATAGCTGTATCTCCTATAGCAGTACGGGATTGTTGCGCCAGTAGGGCGGAAACAGGGAAAATATCCGGCTGAAAACCGAGCAGGTTTTTGCAGTTCTCACGCACAAAACCCATAACCTCCTCCAACGCCTGTGGTGTACGTAAGAGGTCAATCTTATTGAGAATAATCACTACCTTCTTGCCCCACGTGCGAATACGCTCCATAAAAGCGCGTTCACTCTCGGTAAATGGTCGGTCTACCGATGTGATGAAGAGGATCAAGTCACTGCGCGGCACAAACTCTTCGGTCAACCGCTCGTGTTCGCGCAGCACGGCGTTTACACCAGGGGTATCAACAATACTGATATCTTGCAAAAAATCAGCCAGGTACTGTACTTCCAGAATGGCACTGTCACGCAATCGTTGACCACCTTGCTCGCCATAACGCAGCATCGTCACTTGCGTCGTCGTTGGAATAACGCCTTCTTCCAGCACGTTGGCATGCAACAAGGCGTTGATGCAAGCAGACTTACCCGCGTTGAACTCACCCACTATAACCAGTAGGAACAGTTCATCTAATGCCGTTGTTACCTGCCGCAACGTTGTCGCGTAAGCATCCGCACCCTCAAAACCTACAAGACAGGTTTGTAGCTCGTCGGCTAAACGACGTTCCTGCTGCAAAAGATCGCGCTGCTGTTCCTGTAAAACCGCTCGTACCATCATTCGTATATTGCTTTCTTTGAAAGAAGATGAAGTACCTGTTCATTGTACCGCAAACAATTTTTGATTGTTACAACATCTACCCATAACAGGACACCTACAGGTTAATGGTGTCTATGGAATAGCATTGTTATGCAACCTGCAACAACATGAAACGTATGTACAGTAATTATGCTGCTATTACATTATCCTTTACATGAGAGCAAAGGAATGATTCATTATGTCACAACGTATGGATTACGACGAGCCAGGCGGCCAGCAACAAGTCCCGCCATTTGATAGCTACCAGTCAGGGTATAAAGACCCATTCGCAAGTTCGTTTGGACAAAAGATTCCTTCCGGCCGGAGTGGTAGCCATACGCCCTCGGCAAGCCAACGGCTGGCGCTCGCTATCGTTTCACTCTGCTTGCTCGTACCCCTAATCAGCGTGATTATTCCAGTCACGATAAGTGCTGGCTCATTTGCCTTCATAGGTGGGCTGATTGCGATTGGTGCCATCTGCATTACGATAATCGCGGTAAATTTTTTATTTAACCGCGAAGAATAAGATGGGCTATTCTTCGCTAAACAGGCCCTTCGGCACTCTACGTGGCACTATCACTTTGAGGGCACGCGGAGCTATCGTAAAGGTTGCCGGCGTATTGCCGCAAGGATCGCCGTCAACCTGCATAGCTACAGGCTTGCGTGTGCGCACCTCAATCGTTGCGCTTTTGTCGTAGCTTACCCAATGGCTGCGCTGCTTACGACGCAGCAAGAAGTCAAGGATGATAAAGATGCGCCGGAACTTGCTGCGCTTGCGCACGAGACAAACATCCAGCAAGCCGTCGTCGCATTGCGCCTGCCATGTGAATTTGACGGCCCCACCATAAAGCTGCGTATTGCCAACGACAATTTGTAGGGCGCGGGTCTTGATTTCCCGCTCGCCAATTTTCGCGGTCACCGCAAAACTATCGTAGCCAAAGCTTAACCAGAGACTGGCAAGCAAATAGCCCGCGACGCCCAGGCGTTTGAGAAACTTTTTCTCAACAACACGGATCACTTCACCATCAAAACCGATGCCCACCATGAGCAAGAAATAGCGTCCGTTGACGGAACCAGCATCAATACGGCGTGTTCTACCATACGCCAGTATTTCGCTCGCTCCCGCGACATCTAATGGAATACCCATTTCGCGTGCCCAGACATTGGCGGTGCCAAGCGGTAATACGCCCAACGCAGTCTCGCTACCTACGAGTTCCTGTATAATCTCGTTGATGGTGCCATCACCGCCAGCCGCAATGACCACATCAAACTTGTCGGCAACCGCCTCCCTGGCATAAAGCTGAGCATCTCCAACGGCACGGGTCAGTTTCAAGTCAACTTTCCAGCCATAATCGCGCAAAAAGCCCATCGTCTCCTCTAATTCGCGCCGATTGTGAAGATAGCTACCCGATGTTGGATTAGCAATGATAATCGCACGACGTTGAAAAATGAAAAATGAAGAGGATTCTATCGAATTCCCCTCGGTGGTCTCTTTGTGTAACATTTCTCAACCTCGCTAGCTTGTAGAGGCGATAGGCGATAGGCCAGGATACCCCTACTATACACCATCGTATCTGTATTGCGCTCTTATCGCGTATAGTAAGGGTATTTTCTTGCGGGTACCCTGGTTTCACAGCAATAATTTGCAAGCACTGTACAATTATGAACTGTTGTTAAACACGATATTCTCGAACCACACGCTATCTTACACTTGCAATTTGAGGAGCTTACCTTCTCTACGTTGCAAGCTACTCTCCGGTTCTAACTTTTCATAGATATGACCGGCATCCAATGAATAGAACGCGGTGGAAACGCCTTCTCTTTAATCAACCCGTGGCACACGAGCGAGAATAGCTGAGACGACTTCGTAATTAATGGTGCCGAGGCGTTGTGCCACCTGTTCTGCTGTCAGCATCGCGTTACCTTGCCGTCCTATTAAGACAACCTCGTCGCCCACTCGCGTCTGTGGAATGTGCGAGACATTCACCATGCACTGGTCCATACAAACACGCCCCACGATGGGAGCCTCCTGTCCATGAATCAGCACAGTACCCCAGGTGTAGGGCGCACGACGGAAACCATCGGCATAGCCAACAGGCAACGTCGCAACCAATGTCGGGCATTCGGTCGTATAGGTACAACCATAACTGATGCATTCTCCCTCTGGCAGCAACTTAACCTGTGCCACCTGCGTTTTGAACGAGAGCGCCGGGCGAAAGCCCTCCGGTAAGCATACATCCGGCGATGGGTCAAGGCCATAGAGTGCGATACCGGGACGCACCATCGTGAAATGTGCCTCCGGCAGGCTGAGCGTTGCTGCGCTATTGGCAGCATGGACAAGCGGAGGACGCAATCCCCGCTCATCCAACGCCTGTAAAATGGTCTGGAAACGCGCCAGTTGCAGTCGCGCCTGTGTCTGGTCAAGACTATCCGCCGTCGCGAAATGCGTAAAGAGACCTTCCAGATACAGATTGGGCAGGGCGCGAACAGCTTCAACAAGTTCGATAACCGCGTCCACATCTTCGGCGCGAATACCCAGTCGTCCCATACCTGTATCAACCTTGACATGCACATTGACGGTACGTCCAAGCGCGAGCGCGGCACGCGAAAGCGCCTGCGCCGACTCAAGCGAGTAGAGGGTCACTGTCAGATTCAGGCGCACGGCTTCGCGCATCTGCCAGAGCGGCACATAGCCGAAAACGAGCATGGGTGCCTGAATGCCCGCCTCGCGTAAAGGTATTGCCTCGCTTGCCGTGGCAACGCCAATCATGCTGGCACCGTTGTGCAGCACTGTACGCGCCACTTTTAACGCGCCATGCCCATAAGCATCAGCCTTAAGGCTGACAAGCAGGCGCACATGTGGGCCGACTAACGCTTTCAGTTGACGTGTATTGCTGGCTATTGCACTGAGATCAATTTCAACCCAGGTGGGGCGTTCGGCTCGCATCACCACTATCTGCTTCCAGCCAGGCGTCTGCCGCACCAATCGTTCGGGTGCCTCGACAGGCTGTGCCAGCAACAATTCGGTCACACGCTCCATGCGCGTCTCTTCAGAACCTTTAATGAGTAGGACATCTGTATGTTGAAAATTGCTTCCACTCCGTCCGGTGTTTGCATCTTCAGTAATCTGTCGCGCAACCTGTGCGGCATCCTCGTGCGTCGAGGTAATGGTGATGCATTTTGCTGGCAAACCAGCCTGCATGGCGCTCTCAGCAACTATTACACTGCGTTCCCCATGCACAATCAGAAAGTCCGCGCATTGCGCGACCTTGCGTCCTACGAGACGATGCGCCTCCTCATCATAGTCTCCCAGGCGCACCATATCCCCCAGAATGGCGATACGACGACCCGCCGGCAACATCTTAAGCGTTTCCAGACCCGCGCTCACAGAGGAGGGTGTAGCATTATGTGTATCATCAAGCAACATTGTATCATGCACACCCGCCAGAGGATTCAGCCGTCCCGACAGAGGTTGTAGCCTTGCCAACGCATGTTGTATCTCTGCGGGTTGCATCCCGCAATACGTCGCTACCGCATGCGCGGCAAGCATTGTCGCAACATGATGACGACCCAGGAGATGAGATGTGAGAGGAATTGGGGAATGAGGCGCGATACATTGGACCCCGTTCCAGGTGACCTGTACGTCCTGTGCTTGCGATGGATAATAACGAATAATCCGTCCCGCAAACCCGGTATCCGTTTCGTGCGTATTGCTCTCATCCCCGTTCACAAATCCGATGCCATCTGCCGGGAGCGCGGTCAGCAGCATCGCCAACTCCGCGGCGTAGCGTTCAAGCGTACCAAAATATTGCAGTTGTGCCGGACTGACGTTGGTGAGAACACCAATAGTGGGTTGAACAATGCGGCACAGGTCGCTCATCTCGCCTGGATGGTCGCAACCAAGTTCCACCACGGCATATTCGTGGCGCTGCTCCAAACGTCCCAGTGAGAGTGGTATACCCAGTAAATCGTTATAGTTTTGCCAGCTTTTGAACGTCGCGAAATTGCTCGATAGCACCGAGGCAAGAGCCTCTTTCGTGCTGGTCTTGCCAGTGCTGCCAGTTACCGCAATTACGGTTGGGTGCCAACGCTCCAGGATGAAACGAGCGTAGTGTTGTAAGGCAATGCGCGTATCCTCAACTACCACCAGTGGAATATTTGCCTGTTGTATGGCTTGTCGAGTATCTTCTGGCAGCCCATTCACGGCTTGCGCCTCTGCCAGCAGCCCGGCGGCTCCGCGTTGTACGGCATCAAGCACATAGTCATGCCCGTCACTATGCTCTCCACGCACAGCCACAAACATTTCCCCCGGCAATAACTGGCGGCTATCATGGCTAAAGGCCTCAACGTAGCTCTGTTTCCCAGGGTAAACGAGAACCCCTCGCGTCGCTTCGAGCAAGTAATCAAGAAGGATCAATGAACGCTCCCGCTAGATACACACGGCATAACGGAATAATGGATGGCATGCGTTACCGTGCTAAAACATATTGCATACTACCAACCCTTTTAATCATACCCTTTAATTCCATTTCGAGCAATGTGGCGCTCACCGTCATGGTGGGCAGTTCGGATTGGCGGATTAATTCGTCCACGTGGAGGGGTTCGTGGCTGAGGAGGGCAGTCGCCTTTTCTCAATTGTGTGACAATCTCTTCCCCTTGACACTAAATAGCTGTATAATATCCCCAATCTTTATTGCCACTTAATCTATACGAGGAAAATCATGGTAGAACTACCTGAGTTGAATGAGAATCAGCGAATTTACTTACTTACGATCTACCACTTCTTTCATAATGAAGGGAAATGGCCTACGTTCCTAGAGGTGGAAAATACCATTCGGAAAACCAATCCAGAAATATGGACAAACTTTGATTTGGCAGAAGTATGTAAAAGCCTCCCTGATAATTTTGCCACCGGGTTTAGTTTTAATCATCAGTACGGACAAGAAGCAGCTTTTATCGCTCCAGTCCTATACTATTTTCCTCAAGCAAAAGAAGAAATTGATGACTTTATCCGAGTGCTAGGCTTTTGTATTGAAAAGATCAACACTTCTGATGAAGAGAGACCGGCGATTACCAGTAATGACCTGGAAAGCCAGCTCCATAGGCAACCGTTAGCTATTCGTAAAATGGGCCTATTATTTACATCAGAGGGTGATATTGCGGACGGCTCTGGCTATAACGATGAATGGTGGCAAATTAATCTGAAAAGAGGGAAGAATGGGGCACGACGCTTTGAGGGGGTAGAAACTTTTGAGCAGTACTTAGAAAGACGAACTGGATTAACACGCTACTTTTCAGGGAAAGTTACCACGCAGCCAAGACAAAATGGAGAAGGAAATGAAGGTGCCTCCGATGCAAGAGAATCCCTTGTTATGTCCCAAAGTCAAACACCATGGCACACTTCTCTGACTGCCCAACTCAATGAGTTTCTCATGCACTGGAAATTCGTGTACGTAAAAAAGGTAGAAAAACTGATAAACCCTTCCCTATCCCAGATGCAAACGAAGTTTATCGACATTAGTGAGCGTCTTATCACTATCCTTGCTCAGAATTCTCAAGGTATTCCAGCAAAAATAGCAAACGAAATAGGGAGCGTTGCTGCGAGCCTTGATGATTTGGGAAGAATGCAGTTTTTTATAGACGGTGGCTTATCAGTAGGCAAATTTAATACGTTGGGAGATAGCATAGTAGAGGTTGCTGAGGACATTCTTGAAGAGTTAAATGATAAGGCTCAACCTGCTTCAGTTTTTAACAAGGCCGCTTTGTTTGAAAAGTTTGTTCACGACTTGCTTGAAAAATCAGGGTATAGGCTAGAACCAGAACAAAGGAAACAAAATAGACGGGTTGATCTTGTTGCTTATGTTCCCGTTACTTCTCCAGATGGCACTAAAAGGCAACAAATGTGGGTTGTAGAGGTGAAGTACCGAAACTTACAAAAGCAAATCGATGTAGAGGTGCTACACCAGCTTCTTGCATATGCCGAAATTTTTAACGCTGCAAAGGCATTACTTGTCACGATCTCCACACTAACCACTGCGGCAAAAGAGTTTCTCGCTAGGAGACGCGAATTAGAAGTTTGGGATGCTTATAAGTTGCTTGCTCTTGTAAAGCAGTTTCCCGAAATGAAACAAGATTATCCCGATATAGCGTTGCAATTGGAAAACGCTGCTAAAGTAGAAAATCTGGCTGATAGGTCTCGTAGCGAGCAACACGAATTAATAAAAGAATTAAGGGCTTTGCCGACAGGCGATGGAAAAGCATATGAGGAACTGGTACAAAGGATTTTAGCGTTTTGCTTCAAAGATGAATTCAGTCCTTTTGCTATAAAGGAGCAGGTTTATACATACAACAAAAAAAGAATTCGAGATTTTATCATCGACAACCGAAGCCCGAAAGTAGAATTCTGGCAGAGTTTGAAATATGTCAGAAAAGTCGAGAAAATTCTTTTTGATGCGAAGAATTACAAAGACCTTGTTGAGTATAGAGATATTTTAGTCACATTGCGCTACCTGAAAAATGAGGCATTCGGCAATTTCATCATTATTATCTCCCGCCAAGGGTTAAAAGATTATGAGGAGGTAGTGGAAGATTTTTCAGATAACGGTCAAATCGCGCTGTTTCTTAGTGATGATGATCTAGTAAAGATGATAACCCTCAAGCTAAAGGGAGAAAGCCCAACCCTTCTTATTGAGGATGGGTATTACGATTTTCTTGACAAGAAATAATGGAAGAATTATCTGCGTGGAGGTATAGAGTGTATAACCCTGTTTATTTTTTTGAAATTCCTATCTATCGCGTCTCACAAGAACAATATGGAAAAGAAGTTGAGACTGAAAAAGAAAAGCTATTAGGTCCTTTGAGGAATTTATGGAATAAGTCAAGTTTAAAACCAGTGGAGGAATCAGAAGCCTATCAACACATAAAGAACAATTTTGATAGAGAGCATGGAACTCATATATGGCGATACAATCAAGCAATTGGTTGGCTTCGTCTTTTCACTTCTGACCATTGTCATATTAGAATTGACTACTATTGGATCAAGGAGCGCATTACTAAAAAGCTCAAGAATAAGAACTTCCGTTATTACTTTGAGGTAAAAACGTTTCAATTAGATATTCTTCCTACTATGACTTCCCGTGATATTTATCTGTTGTTGAAGCCGCGTATCGAAGAGATAATGAGAAAAGAACCATTTAGAAAATACTATATTGATCTTGAACCGTTTCAGCATATTGGCCCTTATATAGATTGGCGAGCGCTTCTTGATGCGGATATTTGATTGCGATTGCACTGGATACGGCATCCAACGTAGTACTATCACCTCATTCCTTGATACCCGTGATTTTATCGCCTATCATAGTGACTTGCAAAGACGGCCAAATCTAGCCTAAATTATTGGGAGATAGTCCTTGTCATGAATGTATTACAGATCAGTTCGTATTTGATGAAACAGGGGAGCATTGCGCCGACTCAGCCAGACGAATTTGAGAACTGGCTCGAATTCACAGACGCATTGACATTTCTGGCAAGTACCGTCACCGGTAATGTTCCTGTCTATTTGTCTTCTAAATTCTTCTATCTGTATACGGTTATCGTCCCTAAAAAGTGGTTGAAAGGTGAGTATGTGGCTGATCTTATGAATTGGAACTTTCATGTGAGTTCTGGATGGGGATATGGCGGAAGAATCAATTCAACACGCCTCAATATTATACCGCCACTCGATCATACTTCAACCTCTATTCTGGATGGAGGTGAGGCAATTTTCTTCCTTCGCAGCCTGTACCATGATGGCGATAGCTACCTCGAACTGAACCAACGCATATCCCATGTATTAGACATTCATCAAGTAGAAAAACGGGGAGCGTACTGTAAGGTTGATGAAGAAACGGGAGACTTAGTAGATATTGTTACTTACCAAAAAGACGAGGTGATACTCTGCACGATAGAAAGAGCCGCACTGGATTTCTACCTTTACCTTACCAATAGTGTGCTTGTTCGGGTTTTTGATGTGACGCGCTGGGGTGGCTCATTTGTGATGTGGCATAACGATTTACAGAAAGCTAACTACACCGATAACGTCAACGAGATATATGCAAGACGTGGCCTTAACCCCACCAAAGACGGAGCAAAAGAAGCCGGATACATACGCGGTATTCAAATCATTCGTCAGCTGCAAACAAATAGACAACTGGCGCGTGAACACTCATTTACAGGAAGGAAAAACACACAGTATGCCACTTTCATTGCTCTTGACTGGAAGCACGGTAAAACTCAGGAATGTTCTTGCGATCCTGATAAACTAGGCAATTATTTTGTCACTTCTGATTTACCTTATGAGATAAGTCCTGCCTTTTTCCGGCCAGAGGTCATACTGCGATATAAGCAAGACACCGATAAATATACAATTGACGATCATTCCATCACATGCCGGGGAGCATGGTATCTTCGATATAGGACCAATGATCCAGGGCAAATTCAAGTCTACCTCATTGATCTTTCCCACTTGCCCTATAATGAGCAACTCTACTGGAAAGCGTTTAACGAAAATCCCAAAGCAGGCATTTCTGAAGCTGTCTATAAGCGAGACTTTCAGGGAAGCTGGGATTTGCCCCATGATCCATTAAAAGCACTCAAGCAAAGTATAAAAGACTTTCCCTCTACTAATTATCGAGGTGAGAAACTTGGCATACTACGAAGTCCGAAAGAGAAGCAGTTGGCAAAATTAACCTACGTGATGTCTGACTCCACAAAAGAGTGGGAAGATCAAATTCTGGAATTGGCAAAAATATTAGGAGATGGGCTGAACAAAACATCGGTGCGAAAAATTGCCAAATATCTCAAATGTGACGATCCACAGGTCGGAAGCATTAATCTCCTCAAAAAATGTTTAGAGACAAAGAAGCTGGAAACTGAAATTATTCAAAGTATCATTCAGCCCTTACAAACCATCTATGCCTTACGATCTACAGGCATTGCCCATATGGGGAGGGAAGCACCCAAAGTAAATCTGCAACAACATCATAGAAAACTGGTGGAGGATTGCGAGAAATCTATGGAACAACTTGCTGAACTCATACGTTCAGGCTTTCTCGATGCGAGTTAGGTATGGGCAGTAGGGCTAGATTAGAATAATCAGCAACATTCGTCGCAACCTTTTATTGAGCATTACAGTTAAGAAGCTGAGGCAAGCGATTACTTGACGGTTTGGAAGTTAAAGATTAAGCTGTACATGCTGTTTTAATGAAAAGCACAAGGTAGTGGTATGAACGATACGAATACAAAAATGGAAACCAAAGAAATGTCACCGCAAGCTCGCAGGTGTTACATATCTGCCCCTCTTAACACTGATTTGAAAGCACTAGAGAAGCTTTTGAGAGAAAGGCAGATCGAGCCAATTCTATCCGCTGACCTATCATCTGAGGCTATAACATTGCTTGGAGAAATAGTTAATGTTATTGCCACTGCTGACTTGTTTGTTGCAATTCTTCATGAGGTGCAAAAAAATGCTAACGTCTATCTTGAATTAGGCATCGCTCTTGGTGTGGGATGTCGCATCTTATTAATTGCCCCTCCTGATAAACCTTTGATGGTAGATATTGCAGAACTACCTGCGGTTCGGACTGATATTACTAATTATGAAGCAATCGGTTTGATGCTAGATCAGGTGCTTCTCTCACCCCCAAGAAAGCTCACGGCTCAACCACGCATACCTGTTTCACAAAAGGGGCAACCGATAGGTGATTTCGCTGATGAGCTTCAAAAACAGCTTAGTGCTTTTAGTGATCGGGGACGCGAAGTTGAGATGGTACAACTTGTAAGAGAAATTCTTGAGAAAAGCGGATATTCTCCTATTACCACTAATCCTCTTCTTGAATCCGACAAACGTGCAGATATTGTTGTCTGGTCTGAAGAATTTGGCCCCTGGATTGGCAATCCCCTTCTCATAGAAGTGAAAAAAGTTGTGGGGAGAAAAGATTGGAAGGGTATAGTAGACCAAGTACTCAATTATCTCCAAGTAAGTCAAACTCGATCAGCATTGATACTGTATGCTAAAACAGCCGATACGCCAGAAATTTCACCGTCAATATCACCTCCGAACATTTTCTTCTTGGACATTCAACAACTTCTCACAGCAATGCGGACAAAAAGTTTTGCGAAAGTCATGATTGATTTAAGAAATCATCGTGTTCATGGGAAAGATACTTTATGATAGTGGACTTTCAAGCAGAAATTTTGAGACGCTTGCAACTCTGTGATCGTACTCTAACAACATACGAAAAAGGGAAGTTTTTTGAGGATTTAATCTGCTTTCTGTTTGAGGCTATTCCTGGCATTACAACCAGACGCAATAAAAAGAATATTTTTAACACAGAAGAGGTGGATGTTTTACTCATAAATGAGTTTTTCCCAGGTGGCCTCCCCTCTCCAGCATTTCCACCCCATATTCTTGCTGAATGCAAGAACTGGTCTGTAAAAGTGGACAGCATGAACGTCAATTGGTTCGATGACAAATTGGAGAGCCGCGGATTAGGATTAGGCATATTGATTGCAGCTCAAGGAATAACAGGAGACCCGCAGCACCTCACGGATGCCCATTTCATTATTGCGAAGGCTCTTCCAAAAGGAAGAAGAATGCTTGTGATTACTCGTAAGGATATAGAAAATCTTATGAACGAGAATGATTTGGTAAGGTTACTGAAGGAAAAGCTGAGTGATTTGTTTCTAAACATGACCTGTTTTTAGGCTTTCTACCCACGTTGTCAGTTTCCTCCTCAAATTCCTATAATCTCGTCTTCTCGGTACCGCCCTTTGCGGCTGCAAGCGTAAACCTCTTCTATTTATGAACTACTTTTTGTCTAATAGTCTATTAACGTTGATTTAGCCTCAAAACCGCTTGTTTTGCCGCCCAATAAATATTGTACGACCACAGAATCCGCGATCTGTATCACTTTGAAGCTAACCCCGAAAAAGCGAGTATCCTATAGTAGATAAGCCTCTTCCACTATAGGATGTTTTGCCGTTTTTCTTATTTGCAGCCTAATAGTTTCAGCACTTCCCTAACAAGGTATACAGAAAATTTGGTATACTTGCGCTAAGAGAAAACCTATTATAGGCGGATACAAAGAATTAGCAAACCGCAGGTTTGCATACTTCACAAAAAATATGGTATACGGCTTATTTGAACGTATGGATAAACCGGACAGTCCAGCAGTTCTCCCCTACCAGAGTAGGAGGCAGCGCGGCGAGTGCCAAGTACGAATATTGCAAGGAAAAACGCACACGGTAGTTATGGCTACAGAGCTAGAGCGTGTTAGGGACTCAAGCTGTAATGGATCAACTGCTGAAGCATCAAACAAGCAAAAGCCACCAGATGAAGGCCAGCAACGGTAGCGGGAAGCCGCTCATAATCGCGAGCCAGACGCCGAAA